>Ga0307518_10000008_pt1 | contig 131439 bp, 128 predicted proteins | sample 25_EM_MG_FD_203889 | JGI IMG/M metagenome (GOLD analysis project Ga0307518, IMG submission 203889) | Populus trichocarpa ectomycorrhiza microbial communities from riparian zone in the Pacific Northwest, United States - 25_EM | ecosystem: Host-associated > Plants > Roots > Unclassified...
TCACATATAGTCACCATTGTCACATAATTGTCACACATACGTGACATATGCCTGTCTGCATAAATGACCTAATGCATATAATTTTCGTGGTCCCGTTGATATGCGTTATGATGTAGTCAACTGTAATTCTAAAGCCACATGGAACTTCAAACTGAATGAAATGGCCCACTTTGACCACACACATGGGTGAGCTGGTACCTCTCCAACACGCCATCGACAGTCCCCAACGTTCTAGTACGATCTTTGTGGCACGGAATTGATCGCATCGCGTTACTTCAACCCAAGAACACGGTGCTTTCGATCTTTGGCGCTCAACTAATACTTCTAGGTTCGATTTTCATTCGGGATTATGGTACTTAAGAAGTTCAGGGTGCATTGCCCCATATTGCTCCCCGGGGCGCGCGGATCCCCACGGAGACGTGGTTTATGTCCAGAATGGAGAGCATTCTTCCTTCAAACCAGAGAAAATAGAACGAACATGCAACCTTCCACAGAGCTGGAGCCAATCTGGTTCGTCCACATTTCAGGGCCCACAATCCGCTCTGTCCACGATGATGGGAAGGGAACGCCGCCTGTCCGCCCGCATGGTGGGGCTCTGTAATTGTCAGCGGGCAGGTCGACTGGCAGTATGCCTGTCAAACAACGGCTTTGATATCCACTATAAACCTCAGAGTTTGGGGGCCCAATCCGTGCACTGCATCGATACGGCCGTTAGCTGCCCACGGGCATTTGCAGGGTGGGTTGACCCGAGCTTTCTCCCCATTCAAGTCCGACGGCTTGAGGTCTGAATCTATAGCATTTCGACGGCGGCCTCTGAGAATCTACGGTCCTTGATGCCAAGCCTTTTTTCAGGTAAAAGTGTTATGCAGCACCGGGCACGACCGGTGGAAGGTAAGATGGCCTTGAACATATAAAAGCATAGCGGGAAGTGATGACATGTTTCAACCCACATGACAATGCAGCTCACAAACACACTCATTCTCCTTTCCGTCGCCGTATGCGCATCCGCACAACTTCATTGTGCAGCCTGTCCCGATGCAGCGGGTGGTTATAGCTTGACATCGAAGTGCTGTAATGCCGCCCAAGATTACACTCATTGCAAGTGAGAACTCCGTTTCGTGTTCCTCCGTCGAGCTTTCTAACCAATTCCATTCAGGTATGGCGATTGGCACGTCGTCTGCGAATATCATGTGTGTACCTTTTAGTCCAAAGAGGCCGTCCTAACAGTGAATTTAACAGAATGGTGGTGTCCTCTATGCGAAGCGAAGTTCTGAGGAATGCCCAAAAACTGTGGGGACAAATATAGTAGACTGCAACAAAATTTGTGGTACTTGATGGCAGGCATACATCTTGCCACAGAAGTGGGAGGTCGGGAGAGAAAAAAAAATAGCAAAGATAAACGGGTTATACAATGTGCTTCCTTAGCTATTGATACTGAGTCGAAAGGTCGAACTTTATGTAAATCGAAGCTTTTGTTTTGCCGCCCACCCTTTGACAAATGTACAGATTAGTCGTTGAACTTCAACTATTACCAGCGCAAATCCGTTGCACACATAGTTATTGTCACGGCCACAGTGAATAGGGGTACAGGGATGACGTGGTAATGTCCATGGCACCATCGGCAGCTCTTGACCCTGCATTGAGACAAGTACATAGGCACGCGATTGTAATTACAGACCTCTCGATTGACCACATAGCCCCATCCTAGGAACTTCGCATGTTGGGGGCATCTACTGCTGATTCAAGCACCGCATCGACAATCTTCTCAGGTGCTTCGTACTGAACCCAATGAGATAGTCCAGGTAGAAACACAGTTCGGATCCGGGGATGGGATGGTATGTGGTCGAGTACTTCGGGACTCGAAACCAGGGCAGTGACGACAACGTTATCGGGCACCTTTAAGAGCAGGTGTCCAAACGACCACGGAGAATTTTGCTGATGCGCACTGTCAACGCACACCATAACTGGGGGCTTGTTGAACTCACCCCTAGGATTTCCCGGACGAGATCAGGAGAAGCGCATGCTTGGAGGCCAAACACACGGGTAATTGCATCCGCGCGCGTCCAAGTAGGATATTCCGCCATATATGTCTCGACTGATTTGACGTTGGCTACAACTTTGGGCCATTCCACCTTCTTTTCTTCAATAAATTCCGGAGAAAACTCCAGAGATGGGTCCACCAGGATGACAGAGATCGTCCTGGACCTTGGCAAGGATGATAGAAGGATAGTAGTGATTGCCGCTCCCATAGAATGTCCGATGATGACGTTGTAATCAGTTTCGGCCAAGAACGGTTGCAAGTCTTCCGCCAAAGTGGTCAAGCGAACGTCGGTCCCCGTCCTGAATCCGTGACCCAAGAGGGTAGGAGCAACAACAAAGTAACCTAAACCACAACTTAGCGCAGAACTTGGCGACAGATAGTAACGGTTGGACCTGCTTGTGCTAGTGGTTGGGCAACGCGTTCCCAGGTGTGGGGTGTGCCTTCTAGCCCATGTATTAGGAGAGCTCGTCTGTTGGCCGAAGGCAACCCCCATCGGGTCGCTGAAGGCACGTAGGACATGATCTTGGTTCGGTAGAGGGTACAACTGATAACGGTCGCAGCCGTAATATACGGAGATAGTGGCAACCCACAAGGTAACCGGTAGCTGAGCGCCAGGCTCTAACCAAGGCGAATCTGGTTTGAAAGAGCTTCGGATTCAGACTAGTCGATATGGGAAAGACTGCGGGTCTCTGATGGGCATTTTCGAGTTAATCCTTCATAGGGCATAAGTCACTGATGCAGAGGTCTCCGTGTATTTGGCACGATAGTCGGTTTGCTTGTATTATGGTCAGGGTCCAGGCTGCCATATTCGACCAACGTGCACTGCCACCATCTGTAGTTCAAGTTGAACTTCAGTCTCCTCCAGTCCCAAGGCTCACCTTCGTCTTGTAACAGCTCGTAATCCAATAAGATAAAAATGGCGACACGAAAACCCCTCAGCTCACGCCCGCTGGACCTTTTTTATTTCGCGTTCTTCCTGGTGAGTCCCGAGCCCGTTTCCGTTTTATAAGTTTACTGAACGAATGCCATACATTACTTACATAGATCCACATTCCCGCAACACTCCTGCTCGACTGCCAAGCGGTGTTTCCAACATCGGTCATACCCACCCTTCTCCAGCCCCTTCCTCGTGCGTACATAGACTACTCCGCAGACCCTCTTATTGCGGGCGCGATGGGGTATATTACGGGTGACTTTACCTGGTTTAAAACCTTCCTCTATGTCGAGGCGTGAGTACAGCTGTCTCACGTGTCTTATCGAATCTCATGATGGCTTGATTATCGGATGATGTCTCTCGGCCCTTATCCGATCCCCCTACTTACCTATCCACACAGCTTTTTCCAGTTGCCTGTATTCGTTATCGGGGCATTAAAACTCTGGCAAGGTAGGTCCGCTGCAGTGAACACTTCTTGCATCAATCTTACCTGCTTCTTGCTTATAGGTTCACCTAGCATATATCCATTGCTCCTCATGTATGGCGCCTCGACTGCCACGGCTGTCTTGCCTTGCCTAGCAGCTCTTGTTAAGACACCCATTACAAGTGCTGAGACAATTGCTGCGGGTATACATTCCATCACCCCATCCCAGCAGCGCTTGTTACTTTGGAGCTACGTGCCCTTCTTGTTGATCCCACTCCTAATTACGGTGGACATGGCGCACCGTTTGTCGAATTTGATCCGGCCTAAGAAGTTTTCGGACAAGAGGAAAGTGACGTAGTGACCTACAACCTGAAATGCCATGTGGATGGCACACTTTTTGAACCCCAACGAATATGTTGTCATTCAGCCTTTGTTTGTATTTTCTGTCTCCGTCGTTCTTTCGAGTCCATATGCTTGCCAAACGTTGTTGAGTGCTATGTTTGCTTTATGTACTAAGATCGTTGCTTGTTGATGGAGTGGTTGTTTTTACTCCAGTTGATTTGATATCATTTGCCAGCTGTTTGCCTTCCTGCTACCGTTCGGATGTTGCGTGAACAATCTGTTTTCAAATCTAATACTAATTGCTATCCGTGAAGTATCAGCCACTGCATGGCTGTGGAGGGACTGGCACTTGCAAAGAGCTCACTACTATCCTATACAACAGTTTCGGCACTCATGGTCAGTCAGCAGTCACAAAAAGTCACAGAAAAGTCACAGATGTGTCACCCATGCTGAATGCAAATTCTGCTCGGCACCAGTGAGGTTGTCAGCATAGTAACACTAGCATAATGAGTACGAATTATTATATTGGCTACTTATAGGTAGATGGCAAGTAGTATGACGAGCCTAAATAAATATACTGAACTGGGGCTGCAGAGAAAGCAGTTCGTTATATGAAAATGCAATCATTGCAAGTACTGATCGGCATGTCCCGGATGGAGTACTTTGAGTCGGTGCGGAAAGTGCGTGCATTCACTCCAGCTTGAATGCGGAAAACGAGGATTCTAGCATGTAACCTGCGAATTTGGTTTAAGGCATAGCAAGACCATCCCCACTCACCACAGCCAGCGCATTGGCAAGTGAATCGGCACCTGCACTGCAGAGAACTTCAAACTCAGCCCCAGCACTTGGTCAGCAGGTGACATTTGAGTGACACAATTCAGCATTTGGGCGTGACGACCAGCTTTTAACTATCTCACTCATTTCTTCTTCAATTAACTTCGTTCAACCTCACAGCAGTCTTAAATATGCACTAGATATAATGTAGTTGTGTGGACAATCGTAGAATTGTATATTTTGTGAAGCTGCCGACTGACCATGAGTGCCGAAACTGTTGTATAGGATAGTATTGCTAGAAGAGCTGAAATACCGGAGAGATAAACTGAAGAGGTTGACAGACCGATAGGGGAATACATGAAGCTCGGAGACATGATTGCATAAATGACAACTGCAATTCTCGAAGGTGTATGGCAGGCTACATAGTAGACGCCCCAATGTTCGTCTGGTCAGCGTCTACTTATGTAATTAGCAAGTGGATGGAGTGAATTCGGAGTAGCTGAGTTGGGTCAGTGTGCGGTGGTCTTGTTGTATGGTGAGGGCATGTTACACGCGCTTACTGTCTTGATAGTTGTAAGGCCTGTAGTAATAAACTTAGCAAACATACCATACAGTTCAACCAACATTGCACATTTCATCGGAAGTAGGAATGCTTTCCAACACAACCACTTGATCGAAGGACTACTTTAGTTAGTGTTACATCATAGGGAAGCTCTTCTGTCTCTCTGTTTAGTCGCCTCTCTCCCTTTTTCCCTCCTCGAATGCAAGCTTGACCTATATGGCATAAGCTATAATTGGCACAGCTAGTCTCACTAAACGCACCTTTGTTAAGAATGCTTCATCTGTTAACACCCGCATGCCCACAGCTGCTAAGGCCTTTGATACATTAAGACAGACCTCGTGGGATTTTTCAGTGCCAGCAGCCTCTGTGAATGCGGCGGTGTGATTGCCTCCCGCTGGAACGGTGGGTATAGCTGCCATTTTCATGACGTAGATCGGCTGATTAGTATAAAGTTTGGTGCGAGGAATAGGAGTTAGACGAACAGAATCCGGGATGAAGACCAGGCATCACTGAAAAGGATTAGCTACGAAATTTTACTGATACAAGAAGGCACCGTACGATAGGTGACATTTCCCTACAAAGCACAACGTCAGTTAGAGAAGGCAGGACAGGATAAAGGGACTGACGAAATCTGTCGACGCGCTCGAAATACCCCATTCATAATCGATTGTACCGTATTTTTTATACACGACGTCCGCAAGTTCGGCACCTGTAAATGTGAGCGGTTAGCGAGGTAACGCATAAGATACCTGGATTTCCGTACCGAGGACCGGATTCTGCACCAGCTCATTGCCGATAGCTTCCACAGTTATCTTGACAGTGCATCCAGTAGCAGTGGCCGCAGCTCTGAAAATCTTATGTGAAGTAACTTTGAAGTGTATTAATCAGACACACTGAAAGCATGCTTTGGTGCGTTCCAATGTCCCCAAGACTTCCTTCGTCGTAGGTGCTCGTACAAACCAACTTCCGGGTGGGAGACATTAACAACAGGAAGAAAGGCTTGATTAGCAAGCCAAGCTTACTGCATCGTAGATTTGTCCGGAATGACTAGAAGCTAGTGTTACAGCAGAGCATTCACGAGACGAGGCAGAATACTGACTATTCGGTGCCCAATCTTCGCCTTCAAAAATCCCGTGGATTCGATGTGTAGGCCGAGTTTGCTGGCGCAGGAGGCCAATGTTATTGTAAGCAAGAACAGCAGCATCCAGGGCATTTTGCCCCTCCCAGGGGCTCATGCCAGCGTGTGCGCTATGTACATCATGATCAGTATCTCACCAATGGTGCATGAGGTGTCCAAGCATCACGTGTGGCCTGCGTAATCTACCCGTAGACGGACCATAGCTAGGCAACCACTCAAACTAACGGAGTATGGAGGTCCTGGAGCTGGGTGACACCTATTAGTGAACGGAGGAGTTGATACGTTGCAGTTTCGGGGAGTCGAAAAGACACATACATAAGGCACACGTCCATTTCCTTGTATGCCCCCTTGTCCCACAAATCGACTTTGCCGAACCCTCCTTCCTCACCTACATCCCGTTGGCGCCTGAGCCAGCGAAAGCTGAAACGGGGCTTACCTGGTGTTCCGAGCAAAATTACTTTCCCGTTGATGCCAAATTTTTCCATTGCCGCTTTCGCAGCACAAGCGATGGCCACTCCGGCAATACCAATGAGGTTGTGTCCACATGCATGACCGATTCCAGGAAGGGCATCCATTTCCGAGTTTACGCCAAGGACGGGACCACCTTGCCCATGCGAATATGTTGCGACCCACGCCGTTTCTAGCAAGTAGTTCCGCTGGACGACAAACCCTTGTTTTTCCATGAATGTTGTGTACACATCGTGAGCATATCTATCCCGTTGCAAGTGAGATCCACGCCAACTGGTAGGCACGATACGAACCTTTCCTCGAACTTCAGTTCAGGGTGGTCTGTCACAGCATATATGAACTGATGTAAACGTCAAACAAGGGGACATACTGAGAATATCTTGACTCAATGCGCTAAGCGCTGGACTAAGCTCGTCGATGGTCTTCTCGATCACCTCCAGGATATCGGGTCTGTATATATCACCCTCCAGAGGAGGAGGTTTGGTCTTTTGGTCTCCGGGTCTCCAAACTACATCGGCCATGATCGTAGTCTAGTAGTAGGAAATGTGTTGAATGAGATGGCTTTCCTTTGTCAAGGATGAAGTGCTACGATAACATGTAAGTCGGATGAATTCCGTCCATCCCCATTTATTCGATCCCAACCTATATCTGACAGAAAATAGAAAAGTATCAGTTCGTCGTGTGCATCGACGACGCAATTCATATCAGGTCAGACTTCCATCACTGCCTTTGGTCAATCTTGCAACAATGCAACTCGCGCCACTTTACCGTCGTTCAACATGCCCTTATTCCAAAAGAATGGGGAAGACAGTGGTCAGGGGAAGATAAATGATACAATTGGAGTAGCTGGAGAGCTATACAGCACGCTTGCAACTATCTTCCCCAGTGGCGAGTGTAGGTTAGTGGTGTATTGGACGATAAGGCACAGGAATGAAATGAACTGAGATTACGGCCGACTAGTGAGGAATCACACTCGTGGGTGATTGACACACCCTTCTCAAATGGACCAAGCCGCATGATGCAATACGTCCGCAGGCACGCACCCCACACAGAAAGGGCAGAACGCATACTGGTGCGCTACTACACTGACCGAAGGGGGTGACCGGTGACTCGCCAACACGACACAGCATTCTGAAATGGGGATGAACTCAAATGTGCTATCGACTTAAGGAGCCTATCACCAGTGTTGTAAGGTTGGTTTGTTCCGGTAATAGTGTGAATGGACTTCTTGTACAGTACCTATTCGTCCATCAATCTCCTGCAGTCACTTGTTAGTCACCTCTCTTCCTTTTCCCTTCCTCGAATGCCAGTTTGACCTATTTAATGTGAATGTTGATTGGTACGAACAGTCTCACTGGACACACCCGTGACAGGAATGCAACGTCTGTTAATACTCGCATGCCCACAGCAGCCAGGCCTTTGGACACGTCAAGACATGCATCATGTGCTGCCTCTGTACCAGCAGCTTCCGTGAATGCCGGAGTGTGGTTACCTCCTCCTGGAATAGTGGGTATAGCTGTCATAATTGGTTAAGGCTCGTATTGCAGACAGAGGAAAACGCGACACACAAAAGCCGGGATGAAGGCTAGGCATTGCTGTCATAGATGAGCTGCTAAACGTATCAGCGAACCAGAAAGGGCACTGTACAATAGGAGATATTTCCCTAATGAATAGGATTCCATCAGTTAGCGAACAAAGTGATAAAAGATAACTGACGAAATCGGTCGATGCGCCAGAAATACCCCAAACGTAATCGATCATTCCGTATTTCTTACATACGACATCTTCAAGTTCCGCCCCTAGCATACCAATAAATGAGAGTGATCCATCCTTTAAAAAACGAAGGACGTACCAAGCACCGGGTTCTGTACCAGCTCGTTTCCAATAGAACCTACAGTTACTTTCACAGTACACCCTGTAGCAGAAGCTGCAGCCCTAGAAGGATTTTTTTTCGGATGAGTGACCACGATGAGGGGATATTTTTTGTACACACTCAAAGCATGCTTTCACGCGCTCCAAAGTATCCAACATTTCCTTTGTTGTAGGCGCGCGTACATACCAACTTCGCAACGATGAGCCATGTATGTATGGCCGAATGCACAGACGCGAACGTACTACATGGTAGACTTGTCGGGGATGACTGAAACCGCCCATGTCGTTTCAGCACGTTAAGGAGAAAAAAGTGAGAAACGGACTATTCGGTGCCCAGTCCTGGCCTCCGAAAATCCCGTGGACACGATGGGTGGGCCGAATCTGTTGGCGCAAGAGGCCGATGCTAGTATAAGCAAGGACAGCAGCATCCAATGCGTTTTTACCCTCCCAAGGACTCAAACCGGCATGTGCACTATGTTTGTCTTTAATACCCAATAAAAGCGACAGGAGAAGAGGAAATCTCACGTATGGCCAGTGTAATCAACCTGTAGACGGGCTAAAGCTAGGGAGCTACTCAGACTAACGGAATGCGGGGGCCCTGGAGCTGGATGACACCTACTGATCGTCAGTGAGGTAGCAACAGGCCTGAAGGGTTCACATACATGAGACACACATCCATTTCCTCAAATGCTCCTTTGTCCCACAGTCTAACTTTACCATAACCACCCTCCTCCCCTAGATATTGTTGGTGCTCTGATGAACCAAGGACCAACCTGCGCTCACCTGGAGTTCCGAGTAAAATGACTTTTCCATCAATGGCCAGTTTCTCCATTGCCGCTTTTACAGCACAAGCGATGGCCACCCCGGCAATTCCGATGAGGTTGTGCCCACATGCATGCCCAATCCCGGGGAGGGCATCCATCTCCGAATTTATGCCAAGAACGGAACCACCTTGACCACGCGAATATGTAGCAACCCACGCCGTCTCTAGTAGGTATTGCCTTTGAACGACAAACCCTTGTTTCTCAACGAATGCCGTGTATGTGTCGTGAGCGTGTCTGCAGCGTCCGTAAGATAAGCAGAAAACACTGGTTTGTGGAATAAGAAACACATTTCCTCAAACCTCAGTTCTGGGTGCTCTGCCAGATGTCAGTATGGTGTACATCTATGGATCACACAAAAGCAAGAACATACTGTGGATGTCTAGACTTAATTCTCTCAGCGCTGGACTGAGTTCGTCGATGGTCTTCTCGATCACCTCCAATATATCAGGCCTGTACACATCACCGTCCAACAGAGGAGGTCTTGTCTTCTGGTCTCCGATTTCCCAAATTACACTGGACATGGCTACTGAGTATCGAGGTGCCAAACGATGCTCACAGGTGGGGAGAAAGATGATTAGGCCTGATGCTGACTAGCCCGATTTGAATGGGATCGCGACCGATAATGATTTGAGTAAAGAGGCCATCTGCCAATTACATAAACATTGTCGTGGTGCTGGATAGTCAAAATCTCATGCATCGTGCATTACCGGAGATATATAGGAGTACAGGTCGCACGTAGAGCTGCTCCATGGAGACGCTACCTCACTTTCAGCGACCAGCCCAGCGTGCGTCTGAACATGGTATCAACCTCAATGGCCGTGTAGATCGAGACGAGTCCTTCCGCCCTCTGTACTACGGCGCCCACGCCATCGTCTATAAGGGTACAATTAATCCTGAAGGAACCGGGTAGCCGTAAAATCTCTCCGTCTCCCTTATCCGCAGACAAGGGCGCTTGCAACGTACATGCACTTCACTATTATAATATTTGCCTTCCTAACTAATTGTCACTCAGCACATCGTCGAAGAGGTACGACACTGGACTATCCTTCAGCACAACCACGCCGCCTCTGTGTTTGGTGTCGTCACAAAGTTCGAATTCGCAGTGTCAATCATATCCAAATGGATCCCAAAGGGCAATGCATACGATTACGTGCAAGAATTGAACAATGAACCACGACCTCTAGTGCATCCGATGATCTGTATTCACTAACGTCCTCAGAGAGCTAGTTATCCAGATCTTTGGGATTGCACGAGCGTTGCACTACCTCCATAGCCACGGGTTTTTGCATGGAAACCTGAGTGCAGTGAGTTGGCCTAGAATCCAACAAACTGACCTCAAATTAAACCCCGTGACAGCGCAATGTGTTAATTTCCAAGGATGGCCAACCTTTGCTGGTCGATTATGGACTCTGCTCTTATTGACTCCTCATTCTCCATGATAGTTGGTGCACCTATACTTCCAATAAGATGGATGGCCCCAGAACAAGTAGATAATTACGGCAAGGTAACTACTCAAGTGGATGTTTGGGTTTCAGGAACTGTTCACCCGAGAGCCCCCCTACCATGACATTTTGCAAGGACCGCCTAATCAGCCAACGGATGAGACTACACGTGGTCCTATGGCGGACCAATGGTGGGAATTATGCTGCGTATGCTGGAAACGCGACGAACCCTCACGTCCGCCTATTTCTGACATCGTCGCGGTCATAGTGAGTGTTCTTTGAATCACATGCATTTTTTCTCCCTTTAATGTAGCTTAGGAGAAAGCAGAAGTGTCTTCTTGCAAAACGAAATGCTTTCGAATGCCTGTATATGCTTCCTTGTATTCACTTCCGTTATTGTACTCGAGGTGCCGCCTGCGTCAGCAGAACCCTTGCTTGGTGAGTATGATTTGAATGGCTCGTGAGTACTACAACAACTATTGATTTCTCGAACTCACCCAGAAAAAGAAACACTTTCAGAAGTTACATTTTTTCACGAAATAAGGTCTTCCCAGAACCCTTGCTAATATGTACTGAGATCAGCGGCGAGTGTCGAGACAGAATGAGATATGGAGGTCGGAAAGGATCCGACTTCCATCATCTCATTCTGTGACGACTTAAGGCGAGGTGCGACAATATCCGCGCATTCGTGTTACCATGAGTGGTTCCACAGGTCGTTCCGGGGAAGAAGTGCACACATGACTCCGACTATGATGAATATTCACTCTCTCCCGATTCCAATGTCCCTGACAATAATCAACGCAAGGCCTGCGAAATGACTTTTCATTTCAACATACGGACTCGAAATGCCGCCTGTGTCGGCAGAACCCTCGTGAGTATGTACTGTGTACAACAACTATTGATTTCTTGAACTTCTCATGCTCATCCAGAAAAGGAAATACTTAAAATTTTACACGAAGTAAGGTCTTCCCAGAACCCTTGCTCATCCACGTCACAAGCACACGGAGTCGCCAGCATCCAACTGGTATTCATATTGCACATGTTGGTCAGTGTGGTAGGTCGACGGCGGGGAGGATCTTGGATCTTGTTATTAATTGTATGGTACATGCTAGAACTTAGGTGTATGCGGGACGAGACCTGTCACGCTGACAAAGACCTTGGCAAATAACAATGCACAGTACCCTCAAAGGTAACTCGAGAAACTCACAGCAGGAGCACAGATAAAAAACGATAATAAGGTATATACACACGGGATACATGCACAAGGAGAGATGTTAACGGAGCAAGTCAAAAATGCAGAGTAAATAGCACTGGAAAGAGTATTGCCATGGAACACACAGTGGATAGTAGTGGTAGCGGTAGTGGAGCATGACACAACCAGTAAAAAAAGGCTATGAGAACGAGCTACTAATACGGTTGTTGACCCGCGAACGATGCTGTCGATTCCTGAGATGAACTTCATAGTTGGCGAGTGTGTCGCCAGGACCAGGGTTGTAAAGCTTTTTGCCCCAACGATCAGAGAACAAAGGCGCGAACGAGGAAAAATATACATACCTTTCCGGGACAGTCAAGACACTTGATCCTCCATTCCGAGACTGCTTTGGGTCCAGTTTTGCGCAGAGTTGCCTCGAATCTGTCATCGGGATACTTGCCTTGCAAATCAAGCATGGCAACCGTAAGCCATGGCGGTAGGACCTGTTGTCAACGAAAATAATAAGAATCAGCACCCATTGAGCAGCTTCAGCATATAGCCAATTACATACGGTCGAGCCGTTTGAATGTGGCCCTGCTGCACCGGAACCAGGCTCGCCGGGCGACATTAGCTGAGTATTGGATAATGCTCGTGGCGAGTCTGGCGTAGCAGGACGAGACGACGGCGCTAATGACTGTGATGCTCCGTTAGTCTTGAGAAACTGCTGCGCAAGTGGTGCCTCGTCCCCGCTAGATGCCGATGACGCCGGCGATGCCGGCCTGTCCTCCTCTGATTGTGGTACAGTCGAGGGGACCGTGGGCTGGGGAACTTCGGCTTCGGATTTTTGGCGGCTTGGCGTTTCAGTCCCTACCGCAGAGTTTGGTCCCCGTCCCCGTTTCTTAGCGCTCGTCTTGGTTTGTTCTGCCTCATTCCTCAAACTACGATGATACTCAGGATCAGGGTTATACTCCACAGGCCGCAGCCTCCTATGTCGATGCCAGAATTTGCCTGGATAAAGGTCAGAGGTGGCGTAACACGAACTGGTCGGTCGTGCGACGTACCGCAGGTACCGCACTGTGACTTATCCCCGAGAGGACCCTTTCGTCTCCCTATGGCTATGTCGTCCGGACAGCCACAGTTTGAACAATGCCAAACACCGTTGATCAAATTAGTGTGTTGTCCATCAGCGAGCTCCTTCTCTTTCGCCTCTCTTTCAGCCTCTCTCGCCTTTTTAGCCGCAGCCTTCGGGTCCGGAGGAGCGGTATTAATAACAGGAGGCGGTGGTGGTGGCGGGGGCGGCTCGTTGTCCAGAAGAGAAGACGGCAACATCGAAGTGGATTCGACGGCAGTCGAAGCAGTAGGCGCGGTAACTTGGGCGCGTGGGTGAAGCACAGAAGACGGATACGACGGAGGCTTGAACAATCCTTTGGCCTTCTTCTCTTTCCCAGGCGTCAGCGGGATCATAGACGTCGTTGGTTGTTGAGGAGGCAACTGAATCGGCATAATGGGCGTCCCATTCTCCGAAGCAGCCATGTTGGCAATCGTCAATGTTGCGGCAGCAGCAGCCGCACGCTTCAAGGTAGGTGCATTTGCTGCGGCAGCCAGTGCCAAAGTAGCAGGATCGAGCTCGGGGAAACCAAGAGCGGGCGTCCGATACGTTCTGTTGGGTTCGCGATCAGGCAGCGCAATGCCACGGCGACCGCGGGTGTTCCGTTTCCGTCTCTTCGTGAGCTCTTTTTCGCGCTCTTTTTCGCTACGTTCGATCTCGCCATCGCTGAGATAGTTGAGCATGGGTGTATACGACTGAACTTGGTCCATCGATCTCGTGCCGGAGGTAAGGCTGGGTAAGAATGCCATGCGGAGGTCTTCGTCTTGCACCATCGATCCATCCGCGGGGTGGCCAACGAGGAAAAGAGATTTTTGGTATACAAACACCTGCTCCCGTATGCAGTGCGCAATGGCGGTTCTAAGAACGGTGAGTGCAAGTTCCAGCAGGTAGAAGAACATTGCAACGCACTTGAATTCCCCTCCAAGACCTAATTCTTTCGCATATACTTCTGCAAATTGTTCTGGGGATGCATCCAGGTTCTCGAGATCCCACTCGAACTGGTCGTCCAACTTTACCGAACCAACAATGATGTCGAGCTGACACTGAATGAGCACACACAATAGGTACAGCAAACCCGCCGCACCTTGATCAATATACGCAAGTCCTCGTGCACGTTGTTTTCATCGATCTCGAATTCGTTCAGCGTACGCGGTTTATTGTCATCGTTGGCGGCGGGCTTGGTCGAAGGAGCACTATCGACAACAACTTTTCGCTTTTTCCGACGGTTCTTCAACATGATACTACGCGCTGGCGGATGCTTTGTGCACCGTTTCTGCCACGACTCCCACCACCGAATCTCTTCTTCGTCCATGGTGCCTCGCATAATCACCGCGCTGTCATCGTGCACGGCCGGCTTTTGCGCAATGTTATCGACGGGCTCGTGGGTGTTCTGCTCCTCTATGCGTGTCACTTCTGGTTCTTCTACCCTAGATTCGTCCGATGGGGATATCTCGATACCCGAAGTGGGTGGCTTCCAGTCCGTATCGACCGTATGCGCCTTGAAGTCGCTCACTTGTTCCTGAATGGTCTTTACGATCACACTGTGGTAGCTAGGGGTGAGAGAATAATCTTCGACAAGGGTCTGGGCAAACATTTCAGGCGTGATAACAGGGTCTGGGATCATCCATTTTCAGCACCACAGCACATATTGGCATGGAATGCACGGAAAAGCGCACCGCTAAGATTCCATAAAAACGTATCCCGCATCTTGTGATGCTCCACGTCGAACTCAAGTCTGATCGGAACAAGCTGTTCCGGGCGTTCAGTCAGCTCAGGTGGGAGCCGTCTAGGTCTATCAAGTCCACATCAGCACCGATCAGGATCAGGAAACACAGCACACGTGCGGTGCATAAAAGGAGGAAACGAAGCAACACGCACATCCGAATACCCTCTCTCCTTGCGCCCTTTCGTCTCGGGACATTCCCATCCAACTTGGGCGGCCTAGGATACCGCACGTCGAATCTTACATCCGGTCGCCTGTTCATAGGTGCGAAATCGCGGTCCCACCACGCTACACGAGACATGGGACCTGCCGTCCGCATCTCTTGCAGCATCCGATTCTGCCTCGCGCGGTTGATGGCATCATGAGCGGAATCGCGGGCCATGACGCCTTTCAGTGTCGAGATCTCCGAGGGCGTCAGCACAGGTAAGGGGTCTTCATCATTGTCAGGCGCTTCTTTCACATCGTTAGACTCCTCGGCTTCGGGTTTGGCGGCGTCAGCATCTGGTTTCTTGTCGTCCTCAGTGCCATCGGCTGCGTTGGAGGATTTGGGGGGTTTGCATGCAAGGTAGGTAATCTTCGTGACTGCGGGATTCAAAGAGGCGAGATGGGGTGGAAGTTTCTGGCCTGGAGGGGCATTGACGACAGGCGGTCCAGTGGGTGGACTTGGACCAGCAGTAGTAGCCGGTACAGCCATTTCGTTTGGTTTTCGTGCAGCCGGGGGAATTTGCGAGGGGTGTGCGGGTGGCAGTTTGCGAAGTGGCGACTGTTGATGAGGGGGCACAGGAGGCTGAGATTGTTGTCTGGAAACTCCCGGTATGGTGGCTGGGATATTGGGAATCATGGCCGAAAGATTTGGCATGCTAGGGTTGTCCAAACCCTGATTCATAAAGGGTCCCGATGAGCTCGGGGGAAGGCTCTGAGAGCGGAGATCGTCATCAAACAACGGGGAAAGTGGGTACAGCGTGAAAAAAAAACTGACCGATTCACGTTGCACAGACGCAGAACGCTCGCGGACCTGTGCTTGCATCATCTGTTCACGTTCCGATCGTGGCATGGTTTGGGGTATAACAGGAGGACCCATCAATCCACCAGCACCACTTCCAACGCCCATCATACTATTCGACCCAAGCCCACTCGTTCCACCCGCATTCATGCCCATGTTGCCCATTCCGCCCATGCCGGACATGTTGGGAACGCCTGACATGCCCTGGGAATTCATGTTCATACCCATCGCTGGATTCATAGGACCACCCATCCCTCCGCCCATGCCGCTGTTCATGCCCGGACCCATAGCACCACCCATGCCGACACCCATGTTACCTTGAACATTCGGGTTCATCGCACCCATTCCCGAACCACCAGCCACGCCCATGCCATGGCCCATAGTCGCACCCATCGACGCAGGCCCACCGATGCCCAAGCCTAGCCGCGGCGAGTGCTTCGGCGAGCCGAGCGCAGAGCCTGTCCTTGCTGGGGGGTTCATCGACATACCCATCCCGCCCATCTGGCCCATCTGTGGATTCATCTGTGATGGCTGGCTCATGGACGACATCATAGCCGTGGAGGCATTCATATGTGGGTTCATGTTCGGTGCGCTGCCGGACGACATGTGCATAGGGTTCATGCCGGAATTGAGGTTCATCGAGTTCATGCGTGTGAGCTGAGAAATGGCGCCGCTCGAAGTGTTGGGTCGGGAACCGAGAGGGCCCATCATGCCATGGGATACAGCCATGTCCATATTATGATGTGAATGATGCGAGCGGACGGATGCTGACGACGACGGGCGCTCGTTTGGGAGACCAGTTGGATCGTGGGGTTGACTGGGTGCGCGTTCGTGGGGCTGTTGGCTAGGCTGTCGTTCGTGAGACTGGCTCTGCGCTCGCCCATGCTGACTTGGGGGACGTTCGTGGGTGAGGCTAGGACCGCGCTCGTGTCCGGACTGGCTGGGTGTTGCGCTGGGACCGCGATCCGTGGGAAGACCATGGCCCAAACTTGCCGCCTGATGTTGTCGTTGGAACGCAGCGCGCTCTTGAGGGGACATCTGGGCCAGGCGCATGGGGTTCATGTTGGGAGGAAAGTTCATGCGAACGTTCTGTTGCGCGCCTTGGTTGAGGGCGCTGTTCATCCCCTGCATGTTCATGTTGGAGGAGTTGCCCATGTTCTGCATGTTTCCCATTCCGGCCATGTTCATGTTCATGTTCATGCTCATGTTCAAACCAGCCATGTTCATATTGGCGGGCCCGGGAGCGAGGGATGCGGGGTTGATTGATCCCGGTTGCTGTTGGTGCTGTTGCTGGAGGAGCTGTGCGGGGGTCAACGTGAGCGAGTGGCCATGTGGCTGCATTTGCTGCGAGGATGGGCCGGACATGAGCTGTGAGGGCGAGGCAGACATGAGCTGGGTTGGGGATATGGATTGAGCGGGATTTTGGATAGGCGTGCTGTTGGAGGGCTGTGAAGCGTACATCTGCGGAGCCATGTTGGCCATCTGGGGATGAGATAACGCCATGGACTGCTGTCCCTGCTGCTGTGACTGGTTTGTAAAAGACGGATAAGAGGACGGGAACTTGTTCATCATGCCATTCATGGTGTTTGTGTGTTGCTGGTTCTGCAGCATGGCGAGGTAATTTGGGTTGATGGAGGAGGTGTTGTTGATGTTGATGGGCATGTTGGATGCGGACATGTTCATGTTCATGCTCATATTGGACGAGGATGGGTTGATGGGCATGTCGGGCATGGGGATGTTGTTGGCGGGGACGTGCATGCCCATTCCGGCGCCGGCGTAGGACATGGGCTGCTGTGGGAGGGAGAACTGGCCGGGCCCCTGCTGGGATGTGCTCTGGTACGTGTTCATTGCGTGTTAGCGCCCAGCGCACCGGGGACGGGCTGGGCTGGTTTGGGTGCGGGGGAGCTGCTTATTACGTTTATGGCGAGAACTGGAGCGAGGGATCAGCGATAAGAGCAAAGGCTAGGGACGAATGTAAGACCCCGGGACGGAAACACTAAACAGACAACTGATTGGCGCACCCAAACCTGCCTGGCTGGTCTCCTCCACTGCTCGCCCGGAACAAGTCGAGCACTGCGCCTGGCCCTCGAGGCTGTTCCCAGGCGACGACAGGCGACAAAGAGCGACGTGTCGGTGCGAGAAAGACTGGAGTGCTGTGCGAGAGGGGATTGTGTTGGTCCACTGTGGGCTCTATGCTGCAGACGACGGCCACGGCGACGAGTAGCGCACTCTCAGTCTAGTTCGGCTTTGAAAAAACCCAGCCACGCAGTCCACCACCCGCGTCACAGTCACGCGTCACACTCTCCCTCGTCGTCGTCGGCGTCGTCCACACATGGGCACAGAGCGATGGGATTCCTCACTGGCGATGTGTGTCCCATCATCCATCGGTCGCCGCGAGATAACAAGTGGCATGGTGGCAGGTTTATTGGGCCATTTAGATAGCCATCGCCTCGATAGAAGCACCGAAGGGGGCGATCCCTTTAAATACCTCGATTGCTGGCTGCTCTTATTACCCTGAGACTTCCCCCTGTGCATATCTTACAGCGGACAGAGGCTATCAAAACTCTCTCCCTCACAGGGAGGCTCACAAGGAAGGTAGAGTATTATGTAACATAATCAAAAGAGTCCCCTTTTGTGTATTCGCGTCCCTATACTTTGCACGACCACACGCAGCCAGGGTTGCACACTTCTCAACCCGTCCCGCTGCGACCACCAGCGTCACTGCAGACCCATGGGTAATGTGCAGTCTGGCTCAACGCTCACACGCACCACCGGTGCACTCGACTCGTTCGTGGCAGAACTCGGAGGTGACATCATATACGACAAGAGGTACACCCATATCACATTCGTATGCCACTCAATCACTCAAGTGGCACCCACAAAGCATTGCACAGTGTCGCTTCCTCAAGACCGTCAAATGCAGACACCGCAATGGCTATCTCGTAGTCAAGATATTCATCAAGCACGATCCAGGAATAACCCTCCGTCCTTATGTGCGAAAGCAGAAAGGTATGCAAGGGAGCACACCCGTCGGTCTTTCCGTGCAGTTGATCCTTGTGTCACTCCAGTCGACAGAGAGGCCCTCCTGGATATCCCAAATGTATACAACTATCAGGCATTCGTCGAGACTGACAAGGCTGGTTTTCTCATTCGCCAGTGGATAGCCAGCAATCTATACGATCGAATAAGGCGAGTCCTGCTCGCATCGCATACACCGCATATTCATCTCCACCCAGCACGCGTCCCTTTCTGTCCACCATCGAAAAGAAATGGATCGTGTTCCAGCTGCTTCGCGCACTCTCGCTAGCTCACGCACAGAACACGCCTCACGGCGACATCAAGTCGACTAACATCCTCGTCACATCCTCAAATTGGATATACCTCACCGATTTTGCACCGTACAAGCCAACCTGCTTACCGCTAGACGATCCCTCCGACTTTTCATTCTTCTTCGACACCACCGGTCGACGCACGTGTTACATCGCACCCGAACGATTCTACAAATCAAACGAGAACAGGTTGTCAGGCCCAGCGGGCGACGAGTCCGTCACAGAGGCAATGGATATTTTCAGTGCAGGATGTGTTATTGCAGAAATGTTCCTAGACGGCGCTCCCCTCTTTACGCTGAGTCAGTTGTTCAAGTACCGCGAAGGAGAGTACGCCATAGACGGACAGCTTGCTGCTATCGAGGATGTAGGCATTCGGGTGCGTGGCTTACTTGTCAAATCTGTCCTTCTCCAGACAAATGTACCCCTCAAGTCCATGATTAAACAAATGATCTCGTTAGACCCCCGAAAACGCCAATCGTTTGAATCCATACTGGTAGGTGCACGAGGCGAAGTCTTGCCAGCCTGTTTCTATGCATTCCTACACGATTATATCGCGTCCATTGGCGAGCGTCCACTCGTCCTTTCCCACCCTTCTCCGCCCCCGCCATCCCACGCCCCCACTACGACCGCGGCTCCAGGGTTCTCACCAGCCAGCACCGTAAAACCGGGGAACGCGACAGCTACCTGCGAGGCCCTACCCAGCGACGGCGATTACAGAATTTCAAGAATATGGGAAGACTACGCCAACATCGAACCATTCCTCATCGAGGCCGACCTCGAGCGAACGGTCATGGATGTCCGAGTCGATTTTCAGACGACGTCGACGTCATCGCCCAGTACCCACCAGGTGGATCCCCCCCCCCACTCGGCGAGTTTTCATTTCTGGGACTCATGGCATTAACAGGAAATATTCCCCGTCTCCTTGCATATCCCTTCTTATACACCCGCCCCTCGTCGCACACCAGCAGAGGACGGTCCCGCTTTGATACTCCTCTCGCTGCTTCTGGCGAATATCCGCAACTGCTCCCTTCCCTCATCACGCATTCGCGCTCTCGACGTACTATTGGCACTCTCCGAACACCTGACCGATGAGTCCAAACTGGACCGTGCTGTCCCCTACGTTGTCGAGCTGCTGCGGGACGAAGCATCCATCGTAAGAGCCGCTGCAGTACGGACACTCATGCAGATCGTAAGTGTTTTGAAGGACATTCGTAGAGTATCATCTTAACTCTCTATAGCTGATGAAAGTGATCGTGATTACCCCCTCGAATGCGTCGATTTTCCCAGAATACGTCATCCCCAATGTTCGCTGCCTCGTGCAGGATACAGACGTCTTTGTGCGTGCAACTTATGCGCAGTGCATTTCCCCACTTGCAGAGACGGCACTGCGGTACCTAGAGATGGGCCAGGCTCTCAAGGCGCACGGTGTCGCTCCCGGTCTTAACAGCAACGACAAGCGGGAACACGATGAGCTACACTTCGAGGTACTTCCTCAACTATCGACTAGCAGCGCGGCGCTGACCCCCCCTCCCAAGGTATCCTACGACACCTCCCTAGACGACTTGCACCTCTCCATCCAAGAACAACTCTCCGCGCTCCTCATGGACAACTCGCCCGTCGTCAAGCGTGCCGTCCTGCACAACATCAGTGCACTCTGCATCTTCCTAGGACGCCAGAAAACCAATGACGTCGTGCTCAGCCACATGATCACGTACCTGAACGACCGAGACTGGCTACTTCGCCACGCGTTCTTCGAGAGCATCGTCGATGTCGCGGCATGTGCGGGCGGGCGGAGCTTGGAGGAGTATATCCTGCCGTTGATGGTACAGGCTTTGTCGGGTGCGTTCCATTTCCGGCTTGAAATTGTGTACATATGCTCACCAGGGCGTAGATGTCGAGGAGAGCGTGGTAGCGCGCGTGCTATCTGCCCTTACCAGCCTGTGCGAACTGGGCTTGTTCCAGAAGATGCGAATCTGGGACCTGCTGAGCGCGACTCTGTCATTCTTCTATCATCCCAATGTATGGATTCGACAAGGTTAGTTGTGCCTGACTTGCGTGTGTATGTGGGTCTGTTGCTCATCTGATTTCCAGGTGCCGCTGCTTTTGTTGCATCCGCAGCGACGCGTCTCCAGCCCAGCGACGTTTGGTGCATCTTGTACCCTTCACTGCGTCACCTGCTCAGATCGGATCTCAAAGCGATCGATGAACAGAGTTTACTAGCGACGATGAAACAGCCTGTTTGTGTCATGATGCCGTTTTGGAAAGATTGCTGCTGACCCACATGCACTCCTTAGCTCCCGCGGCCGGTGTTCGACGGTGCTGTGCAGTGGGCCATGCAAGCGGAACGCACCACGTTCTGGAAGGCCCACCGCAGACCCGCGCCAAAGGTAGAGTCTTCTCGGGAGAGCATCATAGCTATGCGCAAGGGGGGTGCCACCAGTATTACGGCGGCAGCACGGAAGTGGACCGAAGAGTAAGCTGGCCGTTTTTCATAATGGCCAACTACTTACGAAATGCCGGCAGGGACGATGTGCATTTGCAAAAGTTGCACAACTTGGGAATGACACCGGCTGACGAGTATAAGCTGCAGGCCATGCGAGATTGCATTCTGAAGGTGGCTACTAATATTTCGAGGTATGATACCCATGCCAGTGCTGTGCCATACCTCACCTGTCCTGTAGTTTCGCATCCCGACCTCGAACCGAGACAGAACACACAAAGATCATGCACACAACAGGCATCGTCGAGCTGCAGAAATTATCAGTGGTTCCACAGACCATCTTTCTCAAGTCACGAACCACTGCATCAGATGGCATGCGCTCGTCACAGATACTGCCGCGTAAGACAACTGAATTTCTTAATCGGTTGTCGACACCGCGGACGAGCTTTGGCGGGACTACGGATCACGGTCCCGACGAGCTGCGTAGAAAACTAGCAAACCTTAATCAGTCTGTGACATCTCTCAACGCTGTTGGCGTAGCGCGGGACAAGAACGTAGCGTCACCATCGGCTCCTGTACCCTCGCCCTCCCAACCTACATCGCTCGCCCCACCGAATCCTCCAGCTGGCCATGACCGCCCTAGCAGTCCGACGGACTCGATTGTCTCTACAACGAATTCCTCAGTACTGCGCATACCACTCCGTCTGCAGGTCGGGAGCACAGATGGACAGAAGGCTGCCCCTGCTGTCGGATCTTCCAACACGAACGCCGTCGGCGTTCTCGAAGCCCCCCGCATGCGCGCAGATATTTCGCCTGAGATCTCAGGAAGGACTACGCCTGTTTCCACAGTAAGGAACTTCCACAGACCGCGAGTGTCATCACTGCCGCTCATGGACACGCACGGTACGTCAGATGCGATGATTTTCGAATATTCACTGTGCTTAACGGGTAGTAGATGGACGCGAGCCGGGCATCAGCCATCTTCTCGAAAACCTCTGCCTGGATAACAACCGCGAACTGCAAAATGACTTTGGCCCGAAAGTCCACGATGGTGCTGTCCGTCGGCGCAGTGCGGCGCGGCAGAGCTTTATCTCGCGAGATGGCAGCACTCGACGGATCGAGGCCACGCTTATCACGCATCTCCAGTGCCACTCTGACTGCGTCACCGGTTTCGCCGTCTCTCCTGATCATGTATTCTTTGTCTCGTGCTCAGATGACATGACTGTGAAAGTTTGGGACACGGCGAGGCTTGAGCGGAGCGTGACAAGCAAGCCGCGACATACGTATACCCAACATCATGCTCGGGTGAAGTGCGTGTGCATGCTAGAAGGTGTGCATTGCTTCGCCAGCGCTGCAGAGGATGGGAGCTTGCATATTATACGGGTGCACATAAGCCAGACGGCGCCATTGCCGAAATATGGCAAGGTGCAAGCTATTCGCGAGCACCGTGTGGATGCTCCTGGTGAATATATCACATGTATGCACCACTACAATACGGGTAAGTTGCAGTGGACTGCTAGAGGCTGTGGCACTGACACACCGTTATCTAGAAGCGGCGTCTAACCTGGTATATGCAACTACACATTCAGTCATAACGACGTTAGATCTGCGAACAATGCGTGTTCTGCAGCGGCTGGAGAACCCACGACACTTTGGTTCCATCACATGTATATGTCTGGACCGAAAGCGGACATGGGTTCTGGTGGGCACCTCCTCAGGGGTACTCTCCTTGTGGGACAAACGCTTTGGACTGCTTCTCAAGAGCTGGCGAGTCGGCAAGTCAGCGCCTGGACGGATGTCGAGGGTCCATCAATGTGCGATCCATCCCACCAGGGGGAAGGGACGCTGGGTTATGGTCGCCGTAGAATCGTGGAAAGGAAGCTCGGAACCTGGTCCGCTTACTCTGATCGAGGTCTGGGATATTGAAAAGATGGCCTTCATTGAAAGTTATGTTACTCGCACGACGGCGGCAGCATCGGAACCAGTTCCAGAGCCTGAGCACCATGCAGATGCCGATGCTGAGCCAAGTGCAGCCTCTGCTGTTACTGCACTAGTGAACTCGAGGTACCCCGGTGGCACTGCCTATGCGAATTTCTCGAAGCACAATCGCGGGTCTTCACAGAGCGTTCAGCAGGAAGACTGGTTACCTGCGCCTTCCCCTGATATCCGCTCCATGGTTGTTGGGCTGGACTTTGGAGGCCATTCCGGGATCCACAGATCGGAGATCATCGACTTGTCCTCTGACACTCCCGTTTCCAACCGTAGCAGAGGCTTTATCGTGAGTGGTTCAGAGGACCGGAGAATACGCCTGTGGGACTTGAGTAAACTCGAACGTACGACTGTGCTGGTTAGCCCAGAGGCTGAGCGTGATAAGCCTGCCTATAGGTATGTCCATCCTTTGCAACGATTTATGACCGAGCTCAATGTGTCAATTATTAGCACTGTTCGGTCGTCGGATGACGCAGTGACGTGCAACGTCGAGACATGGGTACAATCTCCGACTTCGGCGACGCTGAATAACCGAGCAGCACAGCGAATGTCGATGATAACGCACAATCAACAGAACCTCTTGAGGTCTCACCACGACATCATTACTGCGCTGGCGTGTATAGATTCTCCGTTTAGAGGAGGTATTGTGAGCGGTGATAGATCTGGCGTTATCAAGGTGTGGAGGGTGGGGCCTGGTGAATAGATTGTAGCTTGATCTTTTCTATATGTCGTTATGCTATGTGTAGTGTATACCTCTAATGAATGCGGCAGGTGCAGGTTGGGTGAAATTTGCTCAAAGTTACACATACGCCTATGTCTGCCCACCCCCAGCCCTCCAAATAGGAAGCATGACTCGGCCACTAAACTTGACCGCGCGTAGCGCCAAACAAAAGGCGTAATTCTGTCCAGGGTTAACACTTTTGCTGCTTTCCATATTTGGAGGTGGGGCAGACGTAGGCGTTGATTTCGCTTGGCTCTCGCCGTTTATCTTGTTTTTTATCCCATGAAACCTTGATCGATCAAGACAACTCTTGGCAGTTCAGATCCAGGTGGGAGAAACTACGGTTTTGTCCACATGAGTTCACTATCGTAATAATTTCTTGCTTGCGCTCGTCTTAGCAGTCTCCCTCAGGGGGGCTCTTCATGGGGAATAACTGTCTTCCTTTGTCGAAGGGTCCATGGGGCTTGTGCAATGGGCCTCAGGCAAGTGTCTGATACGGTGACCTGAGTTCATTTCCGAGTGACTCGGCGCTATCATGAGTGAGAAGTTGCCAGTGGCGCTATTGGACAAGAAACCCCCGTTATTACGCATTGTGGTTATACCGTGGGTATAGGGCTCATGATACATGACGGAACGAAACTGAAGGCAGTGATGCAGGGTGAGTATAAAAAATATTCATGACACTGCTGTAATTGAAAGAAAAACGTGACCCAGTGGGGGTGGACGAAGGCGCTCTCCTGTCCTTGCACTTAGTACCTTTCTTTCCTCGTTAAGCGTATGAGGCCTCAATGTCATGGACACTGGTCTGTCACACCACAAGTCTCGGATGAAGTAACTGATGGTGATAAAGTGGAGGCAGAACTTCCTCATTGCCAGAGCATGAGCCCGAGTATTAATTCGGCCCCTGTGTCCATATGCATATGAAGTGATATTTATGATTAATCGATCTCAGGTGAGTGCTTGGGTCGGTATCATGGCCACATACATATATCACAATCATGGCTTCAGAATGGGGGTGTCTGGAAAACCTGATTATGTAAGTGAACCGCACCATAGTAATTAGTAATGACAGGGGCCCGAAGGTTTCATTGCAGGGGTGCTAGCGGCCCCCTCCGAGTCGTCCACAGTTCATGAGAATTTATGTGAACGGTAGTGCCACATTTATTTGAACTTACGCCGTTCACTGATTCCTATAAGTGTGGGAGAGAGAGAATTCTTTATTCATTTACCGCAACAAACTATTGCATTATGGGCTCATATTTGCATTGCAAGCGAGCCTTCACTGCGAGGGGTCAAAGACAGCGATGCGACGACGCACGCACATCCTCGGATCCTGAGTCGCCACAAGTAAGTAAGTAGGGGCTGAAAATTGAGCAGGGGTAGGCGAGGCTATAGCCCCCAGACTGACCAAACATTTATCGAGCGAGTCCAAAAGGTGTTATGCTCCGTTTCATTCGTCTCAACGACCGGTACTACATTCGTACTGATAAAAAGATCAGTCCCTTCCCACCACATAAGAGTGGGATCTAAAATGCGCAGGGGTAATGAGGCGGACCACCCGGGGATCTTGATTACAGCATGCGCACGCTCGGGGAGGAGTGTAAAGTGCAACACGGGACGCGATGCCCCGATGCACTATAATATGAATCAACAACCGTGTTGGTCGCAATTGATTGAAAGTTCAGGAAGTAAGTTACTGCAAGTTCAAGATCCGTGCTCCCTCAAGTGGATACACCGGTTTTCCCTCACTGCCGCTTTTTAAAGCGATGTTCATAGCGTGTTTCGGGATGAAGTACTATCGCTTCCCATAGGTGGCCATCATCATAAGTAAACTGACATATGATTGTATAGAAAATTTATAGTGGCCGTCTGCAGGTAACCATGCAGTAAGGGACGGTAGTACCCACCTGTTCAAGGGCTCCGATGTAAGTTCTACTAGGTTCGATTTCGGAAGAACAGCAGCACCACAGCATACCATGGAAAGGTGATGCATGTAGTAGGCAGAGGGGCATGTGAAGAAATAGCGGAAATGAGTGGGGTACTAGGAGAAAGAGGTGGCGAATGAGATACAAATGAAAACACATGGGGGCTTAATCAGTTGACAATGATGATAGTCTCCCTAGGTAGACCAAAGACCCCAAGGAAAACAGGCGAGGGGTACAGAAACACAGAAGGCACAATGTCACGGTCATCGACATTCCTCCATATGCAGGATAACTACAAAGTAGTGAGTTCGACAATGGCAAATAGACAACGCAAGTACGCACAGCTGATAGTAAGGGCTTAAAATGATGAACTTCAGCCTACGGCCAGATCAAGGAGTAAAGTGGTATTCATATGGAAGTGTGTGAAGAATTCTGGAAGTTCATTTTCAACAGAAAGTATCATAGCTACGTCGTTCATGCTTCCTCCGGACATGGCGGTTCAAGTTGTGTCTGCGAGTAAGGATGCCATCACATTTGTCGCAGTAGAACTTGTATCGGAGGTGCATTTCCGTAACATGGCGGACAATGCTCTCCCTATTCATCACCATCCCGCATTTCGTCCATTCACACCTGATTTTGACCTTACTGCCTCCTACAACTCCATGATGTTCGCGTAAGTGGACCGAGAACAAGTCCCCAATGACTGGGATATCGCAAGTCACTCCGAGAGTCACCCATCCGCAAGTATATGGTTGTTGTTCAGCGGGACGTGCCACATATTCTAGCAACATCCGTTCATCCTGCAAGGAGTCAATACAATTCCCCACCAGGACAGATGGAACTCACATCATCATCGAATGTGGTATTGAAACCATCAGAGCAAGGCAAGTTAGCCATAGATCGCAGGGTATGCATGTAAGGTGCTTGTCTTGCTTCCCCCTCGACAGAATGAAGGCCATTTAAACCATTTGGCCTACTTAAGGAGGACAAGCACGGCCTTGCACACGCCCAGTGCTTGGTCGGAAATCCATGGCATTCGAAGGTTAGAATATTTCCAACGGATCGATGATCAAGATATGCTGATTGTGTATCGCGCGAAAATTGCCAGCTTATCGTGAAATGTTGCAGGCCAGGTCGTTGGGCGCGGCGTCTGGAATTCATCGGCGTCTAAAGTGGTGTCGAATTTTCCAGAACTGGAGGCATGTATGCACTACGTACCACAACCGCGTGCCATGGGCCGTCCTGTCAGCTTAGTACCTGGGCCGAATCGGTGAATAGGGCATAATGTTAGGCACGTCCACCAATACAAGAACTCACTATCTCTGCTGATCGACGGCTAAAATTCCGGACGTGAAGGATAAAGAACGTCGTATTGGCGGATGCGAGAGAATTATTCCTCCTTCCCAGACCGAAAAATGTTTTACAGGGAACGAGGGTGATCCTGGTATTAACATTATGCCATCATGAGGAAAGGGCGCGAGGATTTTGGCAAGTGAATGGTAGGACGTAGATCAGATCCAAGAACATCGAATCTCCGCTAGTGTGTGTCTGCAAACATATCAAGGCGACTGCCAGAAAGGAATCGCCTGCATTATCGACTGTTGGCAAAAACGTAAGTTTGCATAGTGATTTCTTACCAGCTTGGTTTTTCTCCGCCTTCATTATTTCGAAAGCGCCTGGACCCTGCCTCCTCATGTTGGCAAACGAGCCCATATCTCAGACGTACAAACCATGTTCGAGAAGCGCTCCAAGCGAGATGAAACGCATTGATCATCGCACAGAATATAATTGTAGTTACTGTTGGAGTACAATGTGAGCTATGCACGCTAGGATAGGGAGGGGGAACAGAATGAGCAGGAAGGGCACATATCATTCGTAGGCTCGTGCACAACAATCAATGAATTTGTCACCAACGCAACAGTCCGCATGGCCTTCCAGGGCTTCCTGACGTCTGGCTGACCCAGTTTCTGTTCCCATCGACAGATCTGGGAGTGACATCTTATAGGCTGATTAGATCGCGTGCGCAGGCTGTGACGTCGAGGTTTGGTCTTTTCCTGAGATCAGTGATGACACGAAATAAAACCAGCGAGTAGAGTAATACTGGTCAGGCTAGGACAAGAGATCGGAATGCAATGGTCCCTTGGTCTTCGCCGTATTTGGTAGTATTGTAACAGGAGACCTTGGACACTGTAGTTCATTTTCTACTAGTAACGTTGCGTTGAAGAGGGTCACGCAACAATCGCGGAAGTTGAAAATATGCTTGAACACTCTCCGAATCGAAACATAGTCGTAGTACCGCCCTCCATCAACCCGAGAAATGCACAATAGCCCAGTGGGAAGCCAATGCCGCTGCAGTGACAGACAACATTGGCCTCGGCCCGTGTAATGACGACGCCGGCATCATTGAGCATCTTATCTGTTTATGGAAAAGACGATCCCAGTGCTGCGCTTGCAGCTGACCGAGAGTGCTGGTTCGTTATCCTGCAGGACATGAGTTCGGTTTCGTAATCTTTTTTCTTGTTCTCCTCTGTCTCCTGTGTCGAAGGTGGAGGACTTGTCCTTGTCAATCTGCAAAACGTAGCCGAGAAAAAGTGCACAAAGTAGTCCCCGTTTGGCTATAAACCTCGTCCCATCCAATCAGAGTATTCAAAAACTCAGCAAGCGCGGGGGCATAATTCAACGATTTTGTAGATAATTGGCCAATACGTGATGGAGTCGGCCCGGCGGGCCCATCTCCGGGTTCGGGTTACCCGAAAAAGATCTCGGTGGCACATTGGGGGATGGCATTACACCTTGAACCTGAAAACACGTGCCAAGGGGCACCCAGCACAAGAAATATCTCGGTTATCTCACAATAAAGAGGTTTTATGTGGTTCATTTGACAAGAAGAAGGTAAGGACACATAATGAGTACTTATAATACGTAGTATCTTGGAGCATTTGTCATTGCAGGTATTCATGATTGTGACGATGTAAGGATATGAAAAAAAAAAAAAAAAAAAAAAAAAAAAAAAACACTCCTAAATGTGACTGTGGGGTGGGCCTTTCTTTCCCTTCGGTATAATGGCCTGCCAAGGAGTGCATGTCCGCCACACCTCAAGCTTCAGATAGAGTGACTGGTGGAGATATCATGGAGCCTAACGAGGCATAAGCATTCCTGAAGGACATCCAAACATTCCGCCCCTATTAGGTGTAATGTCGACCAATAGATCTCAGATCGGCGCCCAATACCCAAGTCTAATGGCGGCCACATAATGTGTGTAATGTCAACACCGCCGCGTTGCCTAAGCATTGTAAGCCGGTGAGCAGCATGACACATATGGGACAAGTTAAATGGGTAGGGTAAAGAGGAGACAAATGAGAAAACAAGGGTACGCACTGCGCAGCGTGGCTCGTCAGACAATGATGATAGCCCCCTAAGTAGACTAATGGGCCATCGGCTCAACAGTGCATGTCCCGGCCACTCGCTCAAAGACCGATTTATTGCTGCCATTGTCGCTTCTGCATTCTATAGAATGACAACCAAGTAGTGGGTCTAGCAACAGGTGATGATACAAAAGTGCGTACAGCAATTGGCAAGGAGTTGAAATGTCGAATGTCAGGTCAAGGAGAAACATGAAACAGTATTATGTTCCACAGGAGGTACCACAACTACATGTTCAATGTTTCTTCCGGACATGGTAGTCCAAGCTGTGCCGACGAGTGAAGATGGCATTGCATATGTCGCAGATGAATCTGTACTCGAGGTGCATTTCCGTGACATGACGAACAATGCTCTCCTTATTCATCTCCATCCCGCATTTCGCCCATTCGCATCTGACTTTGACCTTACTGCCTCCTATAACTCCGTGCTGGTCGCGTAAGTGAATCGAGAACATGTTCCCAATGACAGGCATGTTGCAAGTCATACCAGAAATCACCCATCCACAAGTATATGGCTGTTGTTCGACGGGACGTGTTGCGTATTCTAGCAGCATCCGTTCGTCCTGCAGAGAGTCAACTCATTTCTACACCAAGACAAATGGAACTCACATCATCATTGAACGCGGTGTTGTAACCATCAGAGCCGCAGGACAGGTCAGCCATGGGTTGTAAGGTATGAGTGCAGATGAATGCGCCAGTTCAGTATTTAGTGAGGATAAACACGGCCTCGCATATGCTCTATCGCTGGTCGGAAAACCCTCTGATTTGAATTCGTGCGACAAAAGTTCCAAGGCATCGAGGATCAAGATATGCTGGTTACGTATGACGCGGACAACACCAGCACATCATGGAATGTCGTAGGGCCAGGTCGAATTTTCTAGGAGTGAAGGGATATACCACAGATCGCGGGCCATCATCCATTCTGAAAGGTTAATACTCATACCAAATCGGTTGAATAGGACATCGCGTGGTCTCTGCCGACACAGGAACTCGCCATCTCTGTCGACAGACGCCCAAATAGGAAAATTGAGGGTACGGAAAATATCAGAATGCCGTGAGAAAATATTATTTCTCCTGTAACAGGTGCGCGAGTTTGGTGGAAGCTCATTCCTTCTTCACTAGATCAAGGAAGCGTGTTCCCCGACATGAGGATGATCCTGATATTAGTATTGTGGTACCACCTTGTATGACCGCTAGACCATTAAGTGGAGAGAGAGCACGAGTATTTTGACAGGTGAATGAGGATAGAACCAAAAGTAGATCAACTCTCGAATCTCCGCAGGTGTCTTCAAACATGGCAAGGCGATTTCCAGAAAGGAACCGTCTGCATTACTGTTGGTAAAACGTAAGTACATATGCGATCCCACCGGCTTAACTTTGTTCCGGCTCTTTCATCGGTTTGAAAGTGTCTGGACCCTGCCTCATGCTTGTTGGTAAACAAGCCCTCAGTGAATGTGCGTCTCACCTGGTCTATCGGACGCACACACCGTGTTCAAGATGCGCTCCAAGCCAGACGGAACGTATCGATGACCGCGCCGAGTGTAGTTGCAGTTACAATATTTCGGGGGGACAGAACGAGCGAGCAGCGGGCCATATCATAGGCATGGTGCTGGGACAAGCACCAACGTGCACAACGATCGATAGTTGTACCACCATAACAGTTCGCACCGCCTTTCCGATGAGTCTGTGTGACCCGTTTTTGTTCTCGTCGATTAAACCGCGTGCACAGACTGCCATGCCAAGGTCGAGTGGTCTCCTGCGTAGCCTAGAAATAACACGAATTCTGCTCAAGTCCAGCGAGTGAAGGACATGATCGATCCTTGGCTAGTAGTAGCCGAACAATAATGACGGATCCTGTATTATGATGCCATGAGTTGATCTGGGTGTAAAGTCCCACGCCCGATCGAGAACTCGAATCGAAGCACTTTGCCCAACTATAGAAGAACTTTAACGGACCCACCGATATGCCGCAACAACAGGCGATGCCCATGGGAAGCTAATGCCGTTGCAGTGACAGATAACAATGGCCCTGGAACGATGACGACGACCTTAGCTTGTCGAGACTCGACACCATTGGATATTTGAAGGTGGCCGATAATACTTCGATGTACGATACCAAAATTCAATGCTCGGCCATCCCCCCTTGTTTCTATGAGCCCTCCCATCGAACATAACCAAGGTCCAGAACACACGCACACGGTAAGCATTGTTGAGCTGCAGAAACATTATCAGTTGTCCCACAGATCGTGTTTCTTCAGTCATGACCGATGGCATCAGAGGGCGTCCGTCTGCCACAGATACTGCCGCACAAGACAACTGATCTTCTCGAGCGGCTGTCTACACCGTGGACGCGCAATGGGGCCACGGACTGCCTTGATCCAGCTAGAAAACCCTTTATAAGTCTGTAATATTGGCACGATACGGTCGCTGTCCGCTCCTGTACCTCCGACATCTGCATCTGAACCTACATCCTGCCACGACCGCCCCAGCAGCTCGACAAACTCTACTGTCTCCACTCAGCACTGCGAATATTCCCTGTGATGAGGAACTTCCAGAACCAACGAGTATCATTGCTACCGCCCATGGCCACGCACGGTATGCCAAATGCCACGTTTTCAAGTTTAATAGGATACAGATGGACACGAGCGGCATCAGCAATCTTCTTGAAAACCCCTAGTATCTCGACCGCGAGCCGCAAAACGACCTTAGTCCAAAAGTTCATTGTGGAGCTGTTCATCGTCGTCGGGCACCACGGTAGAGCTTCGTTCCGCGAGCAGCAGCGCGCGACGCATCGATACCACGCTTACGGTGCCTTTCTGGCCGATTTTTTGTGGTCTCCCTGTTCTTCGTCGCGTGCTTGGGCGTCATGACTGTAACTAACGATTTGGGACGTGGCGAGGCTTAAAGGGACCTTGCCGAACAAGTCATGCCAGAATCATGCGCGGGCTGTGAAGTGCGTGCCCCTGTTAGATGCCGTGCCAGGGCTGCGGAGGGCAGGAACATGCTTATTGTGTAGGCGCACGTAAGCCAGGCAGAGGCACTGCCGAAATACAGCGAGGTACAAGTTATTCGCGACTATCGGTTGGAAGCTCCTTGTGAACATATCACAGGTATGCACCACTATACTACTGGTAAATTGTAACTAACTGCCAGAGACAGAGACGCTGAAACCCCCTTAAGACATTCGGTCAGAACGACTTCGGACTTGCGAACAATGCATGTTCTGCATTAGTTGGAAGACCCACGACGCATCAGCTCTATCACGTGTATATATCTGGACCGAAAACGCATCTGGGTTCTGGTACTTTCGTTGCGAGACAAGCCTTTGGGGTCACTTGTGAAGAGCTGGCAAGTTGGCAAGTGAGGAGTCACCAGCGTGCGATCCATCTCATCCGGAGGAAAGGGGATACTGGACTATGGCTGCCGTACAATCGCTAGGGAAACCCGACTGATCCTGGTCCGCTGGCTGTGATCGAAGTCTTGGGCGTTGCATGGCTCAGCATCGGCACCAGCATGATGCTCAGGCTCTGGAATTGGTTCCGATGCGGAAGCCATCGTTCGAGTAACATCACTTTCAACAATGAAAGTCTGCCAAGTGCAGCCTCTGCTGTCACTGCGCTAGTGAACTCGAGGTACCCCCGGTGGCACAGCCTATGCGAATTTCTCGAAGCACAATCGCAGGTCTTCACAGAGCATTCAGCGGGAAGACTTGTTACCTGCGCCTTCTCCTGATATCCGCTCCATGGTTGTTGGGCTGGACTTTGGAGGCCATTCTGGGATCCACAGATCGGAGATCATCGACTTGTCTTCTGACACTCCCGTTTCCAACCGTAGCAGAGGCTTTATAGTGAGTGGTTCAGAGGACCGGAGAATACGCGTGGGACTTGAGTAAACTCGAGCGTACGACTGTGCTGGTTAGCCCAGAGGCTGAGCGTGACAAGCCTACCTATAGGTATGTCCATCCTTTGCAACGATTTATGACCAAACTGAATTTGTCAATTACTTAAAGCACTGTTCGGTCGTCGGATGACGTAGTGACGTGCAACATTGAGACATGGGTACAATCTCCGAGCAGCACAGCGAATGTCGATGATAACGTACAATCAACAGAACCTCTTGAGGTCTCACCACGACATCATTACTGCCCTGGCATGTATAAATTATAGATTCTCCGTTTCCTTTAATCAGTGCAGCAAGTTCTGGTTGGGTGCTGGTGAAATAGGGTGCCCACCCCTCCAAATAGACAAGTATTGAGCTAAGATAGGGCCATTCTTTCTATATTTGGAGGCCTGGGAGGTGGCAGAGGCTCACAGAAATCTTAGTATTCGACACTCCAGCAACGAAGTGTTCATTGTTGTCCGCACGTGGTGCAGTTTCCTCTTGGAAACCCCAGAATAATCTTCTCTTGCATATTCCCAGTGGACTTCTGCATACGTGGCAACTTTGATGTGCTGGCGGGGTGTTGCGAACGCGATTTTGGAATGCTATATTGATCTATCAGGTTGTGCCCTGTCCCTGGGTCCATTGAATAATAATTTAAGATGCATTCATGGACGTGCATGTTCTTCATAAGTATGTATTACAATTCGCCATCGTACTAGTACAAAAGTTGCGTCCAACTAAACTACAGACTTTCGTGGATATGATACACGCATAAGAATACACACTAGAGAATGACAGATCAGTCCACTAGTCAGAACAACCAACTGGAAAACTCGCACCTTGCAACCAACCTCACTGGCATACTTACATAACCCCAAGTTCCACCTAAGTTCGGTGTCTGTTTCCATCTAACTGGTATGCCGATCTGGTGGAACAGAGCCCTCTTCTCGGTACCAAAGAAATGGCTTTTTGATGGTACACAAAGTCACTGTGGTGCGGGAGTCATTGATACCTGAACTGGGGACTAATCCAGCTATCAGACATGATCGGATACAAGGTACGTACAAATGGACTCACCGCATTGGACGACCGTTCTCACGATATATGCGTTGGTGAGCCGAGGAGCGAGGGAAGCCAATGATGAGTTGAAAGCAGGGTTATTTGGGAGTGACAGGCCTTGATCGTCTGCAGTGACCCGTTGATAGCTGACGTGGGGTATCGAGCAAGGCGCTACTAGTTGCCGGTTTATATTCGGCTCTGGAATAGGGGAATTGGTGTCAGTAAAGATGTTTCCTTTGCGACGGAAGCTCCCAGAGTCCGTGAAGTGACCATAGTCCCCTAGCTGTTCACATAAGACTCAAACAGTGTATGGAAGGTATGCATACTCACCTTTGTTCCCCCACGTACAAGTAAAAGGTCCACCAAGACCCCTTCTACACGTCGCCTATGCAGCAGCTCACGTTTGTGAGGCGTATCTCGTAACATGAGACCACGCATGTCACGACTGGGATCATTGATTCCCTACAGATGGTTATGGTAATAATAATGCGTGCACACAATGAAAAATCCACCCACCTCAACATCGAAGACTTTCCATTTATCTGGATCATTATAGAATCCAGGCTGCCGAAATACCTCTATACGGACTCCAATCCTCGATTTCTCCCACACGACGCGGGAAGTCCGCACGATCCAGGTTGATTGAGGGAGACAGTTATCCTGAATCCAAATACGACCACAACCTTCGCCTCGAGAAGGCGAGTCAACCATAAATTTAGCACGTTCTGGTCCTCTGAGTAGCATTTTATCGAATTCTTGCTTGCCATCCCATGAAAGTCCACTGGCAGGTACCCGGATGTAATGTATCCAATCCTGGCCAAAGCATTGTCCAAGGGCCACTGCAAAACAACAGCCAGCTTGTCTATCAGAATAGACTCTGACAGAAAGAGCATCTGTGCTAGTTAGTGTGAGCGTGTTTCCTGCGGGTCTCGATGGGTACGTGACGTCGCGGCAGTTGAAACCATTCGTGCGGATTGAACTGTCATCAATTTCGAATGTGGTGTTGCATGGCGTACCTTGATATCTGAGATAGAGTTGGCGGAAGCGTAGAGTTCGTTCTGTAGGAAGTAGTGACACCGACGAAGGATACCTATAGTAATTAGAATTCCACAAAGCCAAATTGATTGTAACTGATGGACCCGATGGATGAAAGCGGCACGGCAGCCAGGCTTGAAAGACTGAGTCAGATCCACGATAGGGACGAAGGAGCATCCAAATTTGGATGCCACGATTGGTGATCGGGAATACACCAAAGCGGTCTTCGTCGATCGAGCGTTGCTCGTCTTCTGGGATGTCACGTTCAAAGTATCGAACGAATTCGTCGTGGTCCATCAGCTCCATTTCAGCACAATCCCGGAAGAAGCTTGGATCATCCGCGAGGATACTGCCACTTCCGATGTTACAGCCCCACGCAAAGATGCTTTGGTCGTTTGACATGCCGATGATCTCCCGCTGAAGACGGTGAAATGCGTTCTTCCCCTCCCCGTACAACATCGGCATGTTCACATCCAGAAGCCCCATCAGGGAATAAGCTCTGTCCTCGACTCGCGTCGTCGCTCGATTGGCAGCCCAAGACATAATTTGAGCAACGCAGGGACGGTTGGAGGAGAGTCCATACTGTAATATGTGTTTTGGAACTCGAGTGATGTTTGATAAAGTACGTGCAAGCGTCCTCTTGTTGCCAATGGGTTGCCAATCCTTGTTGAAAAACTGGACATCACTTGGTGCTATCATCTCTTGTAGGGTCCACCCGCGCGAAAACCACTCCGGCCAGCCGTTGAAATTGGGATAGGTCGTTTCATCAACCTCATGGGGAAAGGATAGACCGGGGACATCGTGAAGGTACGCATAGCATACCCTCGAGTTTTGATACCACCGGTGCATGGAATTGATCGCCTCGGACAGCTCTGCACTGCTTCCCTTATCTATGCAGCAGGTGTCGACCCACAGCCACTCGTACCCGTCCCTCTTAGCTTGCTCACAACTACTGAGGATCTTCTTGTAGCCGAGACGCTGGCGAATCCCATCTCTCTCCTCCCTCTCCATCTTCGCGAGATCAGCCATTTCCTCATAGTCAACTTCTGTGGGGTCAATCCACCGGTGGGATAAGATCGCATAGGGCGTTTCTTCATCATCACGGAACTCGAGGACCTTGGTTTGACGGTTTACTCTCCTTTGACACATGTACTGCTCCCTCTCGAGAAATGCATTTACGTTGATGAGACGCATGTTACTTTAATCGGTGCGTATCAGCCTCAGACTATCGACGATTGTGGATTGGTACCCATACCTCCTCTAAATGAATTAGCGCACTAATATCAGGTGCAGGCGCTGGAAAGAAATATGGGTGTGGCGATGCGATTGTGTTCTTTGGCTGGACGTCCTGTATGAGCCGAGAAGGCAGAAGCAACACCAAATGTTCGTCTGGAACGAAGGCAGCCAATCCAATGGAGACGATGGTGGTGGTAAGCGCACAAGGATAACACTCGGAGTTTCATCGCTGACAGGCTTCAGCACAGCTCCTGCAACTTTGGTGCAGCTAGCCACTGAGCGCCTATTTCAATGATACATGGGCGGTAACGTCCTTCCTTACTATAAGTAATCTATGATCTATAAGTAGTGAGAATATGCAGACGCACCTGAGGGACGATGAATGTGTTGGCACGCAGCCCAGTTCCAAGGCAACAGCGCCCCCTGGGACCAGAGATAGTTTTGCTGAGGGATGCGTTGACGTGACTGGATGGAAAACTCTGTACGTAAGATCATGTGCACTACTGAAATAACCACAACAGTCTCGTCTCAGTACGCATGGTACAATCTCTGATTTTGGCGACGCTGAATAACCAAGCACAAAAAATGTCGATGATAACGCACAATCAACAGAATATTTTGAGGTCTCGCTTCTCCCCAAGGCAGACCAAAGATTCGATGGAAGACAATCATTCCCTCTGGTCTCACTATGGCATTATGACTACGCTGGTGTGTATAGACTCTCCATTTGGAGGAAGGATTGTGAATCGTAATAGATCTGGCATTATCGAGATGGGGAGAGTAGGGCCTGGTGAATAGATTTTAGCTTGATCTTGTCTGTAGTTTGTGATCAGTGTGCTTAGTGCCAGTGAACGTTTGAGTCAACTCGGCCCGTTGAGCCTATTAATTTGACTGTTTTTGAAAGAGAAGATCCTGTGCACTGCCTACCACTGATCGAGACGTGTTGTTAGGAATGTGCCCTTTTGCAAGTGTTCATCTCGCCAGGCCCACTTTCTTTTCCGAGCGGCGGCCCGTTATCCTGCAGGACATGGGTTCGTTATCGTTACCTTATTTCTTTGTCCTTGGGCTCTTCATAATGATCGATGACTGTCTTCATTTGCCGAAGGTTGCAACGTTGAGGATTTGGCCAAGACGTGATGGAGTCCGCACATTTCGGCGTGCGGGACCGGGACCCGGGCCCACCAATGTTAATCTCCGAGTCGGTGCTTGGGAGTAAAGATACCAAAAAGAGATCTCGGTGGCACAGTCTCCGACAAAAAAAAGAAGCCGTGGTATTTATCAGAATTTTCATAAATATGCAAAGTGGGTGTGCGGCTCATTGGACAAGAAGGTAAGTACATAGACAGAATGAGAACTTATAATAGCCATCGCATGTATTGATGTGCATATGGAAAAAACCGCTCCTAAATGTGACTGAAAGTAGATGAGGTGGGCAAAGGCACTCCGTGCCGAGTCCTGCGTTGATGCCATGCACTATCTTTCCTTCCCTTCGCTAAGCGTATAATGGCCTGCCAAAGAGTGCATGTCTGCCACACCAGAAGCTTCAGATCTGAGGTGACCGGTGGAGATATCATGGAGCCTAACGAGGCTCTCCTCAGGGATACCCGAACATTCTGCCCCTATCGACCAATGCATCTCAGGTCAGTGCTCAATATTCAATACCCAAGTCTGTACCATAGCCACCGGGTTTAGGATAATTGAGTATGGATAGTATGTTATGCAACCCTTACATAGTTGCCCAAGCATTATACGAGGAAGCAAGATAGATGAGGTAGGATAAATGAGAAAACAAAGGGTGCGCAGCGTGAGCTCGTTTGACAATGATGACAGTTCTCCCAGCTACTCGCTCAAAGACCAATTCTATTGCTGCGATTGTCGCTTCTGCATACTAGAATGACAACCAAGTAGTGGGTCTGGCAACAGATGGTGATACAAAAGTGCGTACGGCAATTGGTAAGGAGTTAAAATGTCGAATGTCAGGTCAAGGAGAAACATGAAAGAATATTATGTTCTACAGGAGGTACCACAACTACACGTTCAATGTTTCTTCCGGACATGGCAGTCCAAGCTGTGCCGACGAGTGAAGATGGCATTGCATATGTCGCAGATGAATCTGTACTCGAGGTGCATTTCCGTGACATGACGAACAATGCTCTCCTTATTCATCTCCATCCCGCATTTCGCCCATTCGCATCTGACTTTGACCTTACTGCCTCCTATAACTCCGTGCTGGTCACGCAAGTGGACCGAGAACATGTTCCCAATGACAGGCATGTTGCAAGTCATACCAGAAATCACCCATCCGCAAATATATGGCTGTTGTTCGACGGGACGTGCTGCGTATTCTAGCAGCGTCCGTTCATCCTGCAGAGAGTCAGCTCAATTCTACACCAAGACAAATGGAACTCACATCATCATTGAATGCGGCGTTGTAACCATCAGAACCGCAAGGCAGGTCAGCCATCGGTTGTGAGATATGAGTGCAGATAAAAACGGTGCTTGCCTTGCTGCCCCTCGAACGAAGAGTATTTAAACGTCCAGTTGACACCACGTTGGAGGATGACATCTGCAAAGTTACCTGAAGGAATGCGCATGGAATGTCAACCTCCGTTTAGAAAGACATGCTGCAAGTCAACTTTGCCGCTCGCTTAGACGCTCGTAGGCGAATGAGAGGGCTCGATCAAGTACAAGAGGCTGCCAAACAGCCGTCCCGCTTGTTGTGTTGTGCAGATGATGGGCTGAGTGTATGAAAGAATTTTAGCCGACAGTTTAGGATTGGTGGATGCGCCAGTTTAGTATCCAGGGAGGGTAAACACAGCCTCCCACATGCTCAATCCCTGGTCGGAAAACCCTGTGATTCGAATTCATGCGACAAAAGTTGCAAGGCATCGAAAATCAAGAGGTGCTGGTTACGTATGACGCGGAAAACGCCAGCATACCATGAAATGCTGTAGGGCCAGGTCATCATATACGGCGCCCAGAATTGATAGACGCCCAAAGTGGTGTCGAATGTTCCAGGAGTGAAGGGATATAGGTGCTAAAACCACAGATCGCGGGCCATCATCCGTCCTGACAGGTTAATACTCATACAAAATCGGTTGAATAGAACATCAGGCCGTCACGTCTGCCGACACAGGAACTTGCCATCTGTGTCGACAAACACTTAAATAGGAGAATTCAGGGTACGGCGAATATCAGAATGTCGCGAGAAAATAAATTCTCTATTGGCAGGTGGGCGAGTCCGGTGAAAGTTTACTCCTTCTTCACTAGATCAAGGTAACGCGTTCTCCGACATGAGGGTGATCCTGATATTAGTATTGTGACACTACCTTGTATGGCCAGTAGACCATCGTGGAGAAGGAGCACGAGCATTTTGACCAAGTGAATGAGGTCGTAAAATGGAGCCGAAAGTAGATCAATTCCAAATAGACATCGAAGCTCTGCAGGTGTGTCTGCAAATATGGCAAGGCGATTGCCAGAAAGGAACCACCTGCATTATTGACTGTTGGTAAAACGTAAGTAGATATGTGAGGCGTTTGCATTACAATTTCCCACCAGCTTAACCTTGCCCCGGCTCTTTCATCGCTTCGAGAGTGCCTGGATCCTGCCCTCATGCTTGTTGGTAAACGAACCCATATGCGTCTCGCCCGATCTACCAGACGTCCACAACGTGTGCAAGATGCGCTCCAAGCCAGATGGAAGGTATTGATGACCATATGGAGGGGGAAAGAATAAGCGAGGAGCGGGGCATACAATGGACATGGTTCGTGCTGGGACGGGGATCAATGTGCACGACGATCGATGGTTTTGCTGCCAACATAACAATTTGCACCGCCTTTCCGATATCTTCTTTGTTCTCGTCGAATGACGCTCGTGCAGACTGTCGTGCCAAGGTCGAGTGGTTTCCTGTGTAGCCCGGAAGTTGTACGCAATAACACGACATAAAATGGCACATGCAGTTGCATGCAGTGGCCAGCCATCAGATCCTTAGAAGCCGACATAGAACAAGGCCTTCGCAGATTCCACTGCGGCGGTGTTACATAAAGTCTCACGCCACAATCGAACTCTTGTTGATATCTTTTGGCATGCAGCGCTAGTTAGTCTCCCAAAGCCAGACTCTATTAGAGGAATGCGTGCCTAGAAGAAACCGTTCACGGACCCAGCGATGCCAGTGGAAGTCAGGTAACACTGCTGCAACAACAGGTGATGACCATGGGAAGCTAATGCCGCTGCAGTGACAGATAACAATGGCCCCGGAACGATGACGATAACCTTAGCTTGTCGGCACCATTGTATATTTCAAGGTGGCAACTAATACTTCTATGCACGATACCCAAGTTCAATGCTCAGCCATGCCTCAACCCCTTGTTTCTAGTACGCACACATAACCAGGTTCCAGAACACACAAGATCATGCACACGGCAAGCATTGTTGAGCCGTAGAAATATTATCAGTTATTCCACAGCCTGTCTTTCTCCAGTCATGACCAATGGCATCAGAAGGCGTCCGTCCGTCACAGATACTGCTGCACAAGACAACTGATCTTCTCGAACGGCTGTCTACACCGTGGACACGGTTCTATTGGACCACAGACCGTCTTGACTCTGGATCCGCCTGAAAAACCCTTGACTTTATAAGGCTGTAATATTGGCCCTCCACGCGACAAGAAGGCGCCGTCGCCGTCCGCTCCTGTACCTTTGACATCTCAACCTACACCCCACAGAGCCCGACATCCGGCCATGACCGCCCCAGCAGCTCCACAGACTCTATTGTCTCCACCACATATTTCTCAGCATCGTGAATATTCCTCTCTCTGTATGTCTGGAGCACGAGGACAGAAAGCTGGCTCTGCAGTCAGGTCTTCAACACCAGGAAGCACCTTGTGTAACGCAAATGTTCCCCCTGAGATCTCGAAGAAGACCACACTTATCTTCATTGCCGGTGTGATGTGGCACTTCCAGAACCCACAAGTATCATCGCTACCGTCCACGGTCACGCACGGTGTACCAAATGCCACGTTTTCAAATTCACTAAGATACAGATGGACACGGGCGGCCCATCAGCAATCTTCTCGAAACCCCTTAGTATCGGGACACAGCCGCAAGCCGCAAAACGATTTTAGTCCAAAGGTTCATTATGGAGCTGTTCGTTGTCGCCGCGCACCGCGGCAGTGCTTCATTCCCCTAGCAGCAGCGCCCGACTCATCGAGGCCACACTTATCGTACCATTCTGGATTTCTGTTCTTCGTTGTGTGCTTGGGCGTCATGTCTGTAAAGAACACAAGCCAGGCGAGGGGGTTACCGAAATACAGCGAGGTACAAGTTATTCGCGACTATCGGGTGGAAGCACCTTGTGAACATATCACAGGCATGCGCCACTATACTACTGGTAAATTGTAACTGACTACCAGAGACAGAGACGCTGAGACTCCCTTAAGACATTCAGCCATAACGACTTCGGACCTGCGAACAATGCGCGTTCTGCATTAGTTGGAAGACCCACGGCACATCAGCTCTATCACGTGTATATATCTGGACCAAAAATGCACCTGGGTTCTGGTACTTTCGTTGCGAGACAAGCCTTTGGGGTCACTTGTGAAGAGCTGGCGAGGTTGGCAAATGGGCATTTGAACGGATGACCAGTGTGCGATCCATCTCATCAGGGGGGAAAGGGATGCTGGATGACGGCTGCCGTAGAATCGTGGGGGGAAACCCAGCTGAACTTGGTCCGCTGGCTGTGATCGAAGGACGTTGCATAGGCGGTCCAATGTTGAAAGTGATGTTACTCGAACGATTATATGACTTCCGCATCGGAACCGGCCTCAGAGCTGAGCATTATGCAAGTGCCGTTGCTGATCCAAGTGCAGCCTCTGCTATCACCGCACTAGATACCCCGGTGGTACAGCAAATGTGAACTTATCGAAGCACAATTGCGGGTCTTCGCCGAGCGTTCAGCAGGAAGACTCGTTGCTTGTACTCTCATCCGTCGTCCGTTCGATGGTTGCTGGGCTGGACTTCGGGGGCCATTCTAGGATCCACAGATCGGAGATAAATCATCAACTTGTCCCTGCTTCCAACTGTAACAGGGGGGTTATCGTGAGTGGTTCGGAGATCGGAGGATACGCCTATGGAACTTGAGTAAACTCGAGGGTACGACCATGATGATACTGGTTAGCCTCGAGGCTGAGCGTGACAAGTCGGTCTATAAGTATGTTCATGCTTTGGCGCAATAATTTACGAGAACTGAATGTGTCGATTGTTAGCACTGTGTGGTCTTCGGATGACGCAGTGACGTGCGCCGTCGAAACATGGGTAAGCATCCCCAACTTCAGCGACGCTGAATAACCGAGCAGCACAGCGAATGTCAATGATAACGCATAACTAATGGAATCTCTCGGGCTGGCATGTATGATTCTCCGTTTAGCGGGGCATTGTGAGTGGATAAGGCCGGCGTCTGTCTCCTACATGCTATACTGAGGATTTTACATAGCAAAACCTGTAGTGAGTATCTGCCTTACGCCGTCTTTGCTAGCATTGAATGTTGACCAATCAGTACGTTGAGCACTGGTGGTTTAGCACAGCATTAGCCCCTGATCTCGATGCGTATCGCCACGACGATGGCCAAAGTAACTACTAGCGGACAACACGATACACCAAGGGTAAAATTTTGAAACGCAACGATATCCAGCTACATTGAACACAATTTACCGATCAGATACGTCCACCCTATCTTCCGTCCACTGCTGGCTTGTTAGTTTTCAATGCTAAGGATGGGCAGGTAACCTCGTCTTCGAGCGCTCCGCAACGACCGAACATACGGCATCCCCTTCCCAAAAAGTACAATGAAACCCAAATGGCGGTGGGATCGTGACACAATACGCCAATTCTCGTGCGCGTGGACATTGCATTCAGGAACAAGATACACTTTCTTCGATCGTCTAACCTCTTTCTTCGCCCGGGACTCGCATTTCCAATACATACCGACGGCCGGTACGACTTACCAAGCAGGTGCCTTTTCCCCATGAATGCTATGTGGAGCGAGGCTGTCCAATCGGATTGCGTGAAACGGACATGTCGGTGCACACAACGTTGATCCGTTGGCTGACATCACTGCCGTGCAATCACTTTACACCCAAGGCCGTACGATCCTGGACAACTTGATCTGCAGAGCTTCAAGGGAAACAACATCCCTGCGCTAGAGAACTGAAGTAAATGAACTGCCTCTCCGGCCGGATTTACAACGAGTCACCGACCCGGTTGCCCAAATTTAGCGAGGTCGACTTGACCATGGACTGAGATGACCTACATGCCACCTGCTCAGGTACGAGTGCTAACTTGTGCTGCGTCATTGCGTCATTGACCTGTGTCACATCGGATTGCCGGAGAATTACCGGAGTTATGTATTAGCGCGCTGCTCGATTTTATGGAAAGTATCAGCCTTTTCGGCTTCGACTGGCCTGCCCGCCCGGTAAATTGTCTACCCGACAACACCTAGGCACGATCAGAACGTGGGGACGGCCAAAGCGATGTGCGCTTCTATTGTTGATCCTCTGTGGCGTAGTAATGGATGAAGCATCATTCCGGACCAAGAAACGGCGTTTCCACAGCATAGTCAGATGCCATCGACAGGTTCGGCGTCGATCATTGCCGTACCTGACCCTCCAATCAAATCGCTAGTTTCTCGAGTGTCAAGGTACTGCCAGCCTGCGGACGAGATTGCCAACCTAGCCAAGCCTCGTGATTTGTCGTGCGATCCTCGGTGGGCTTGGGGGGTTCGTTGTGGAAGGCTTTGCCGCATTCAGCGATACGAGGGAGCGTTCGGTCCGGTAATGTAATGCTCGTTCCGCAGCTCATTCTACATAGATTTCATGTACCAAGTCTTTGCATTCTGGCAGCTGTCCCACCGGGGAGTTGGATACAGACTGTGCACTCCACAAGAGATGGCTGCCAAACGAATTGGGTAATTGGGTAAACACAGATGTCCGCGTTGGTGGGGGTTCAGTCTCTTGCGAAAGAGGGGCTACTCGGTCACCGTCTCACAAAATCAAAAGAACGAACAAGCAGCTTGTTTCTGTATAGTACGTATGATGCAGGGAAATGATATCAGACACATGGTACTGAGATAATTTTGACAAGACCACTAGGGCCCAAGGAAGGTCTTTTTCTTTTCGAAGGATAGCGCCGCACCGCTCAGGATTATTTATGAACCACCTATAAACTGACTCCGCTGTCATGTCCAATCAACATGAGTCAATAGACCAAAATCAGGGAAAAGAAAAACATACAAGAGCCTGTATGGCATCTCTTTCTGTTGGAGGCAAGCCATTGATTTGTTCCTGTGTCAAACTCAGCACTTGCATTAACATTTGCTGTCCCTGTCATGTCAGTAACAGCCTTTCGAACAAAGCTGAATTGGGGCCTACGCGTTGGGAAGGATCGATGTTCAACTCCGGGATGGCTGTAGGAGCTTGAGTCTGAGGAGCTGGCTGTGGCGGCGGTGGAGGTCGAAAATACGAGTGCTGTGGGGGTATATTATGGGTGGCCGCTTGTTGGTACAGGTTTGGTGTCGTAGGTGGAGGAACAGTCATTGAAGGAGGCATCACTGGTTGTGGAGGATGCATGGGTGGCGGCTGTTGATAGGGCATCTGTGCAGGCTGTGTATGCGCTGTAGGGCCACTGTTGGCAGTAGTTGCTTGCAGCATTCGCTGGAGACGAAAGATGACATTAAGATGATGGGAGGCCATCACACGAGTGACCGAACCAAACTTACTTGGAGAACGGACTGATCGACAATCTTATTTAACAGCAAGGCTTGGAATAGGGCATAAGCGACCTGCGGATGGGCAACCAAAAGAGCCCGAGCTTGCTCAGGATGGGTAATGACAAATGCCTAAAGAAAATAGAGGAATAATCCACGTTTCTAGAGCGGACAGCAAACCTTCATTTGTGCTAGCACTTCCACTAATTGGGTGGGATTCATTGTGGCAAGTGTCTGACTGATAGTATCTAAAGCAGTCATTCCATGAGCGATGGGCACGCCCAATGGAAGAGACGACAAGAAAGCAGCTGGATCTTGCGACTTCGGATAGTCCCTATCACGCTCTCTTTCTCTGTCGCGATCGCGGTCACGATCCCGATGGCGGTCACGCCAATGCCCTCGGGGATCATCAAGTAACTCGCCGCGTACTGTAGTTTTTCCTTCGAGAAAAGGGTCGGAGTCTGCCAGGTCAATGCGTAATGGTCGGCCACCAACATCGACATTGTTGAGGTTTCGCACGGCAGACGCTGCGGTCTCGTGATCTTCAAGGGCATCACAACAGCGAGACAGTCGGGTTTGAGTGGCGAGAAACATTGTGTCCACGGTGTTTGAAGATTACAGAAACGCGAGTCGTCAGAAGGTCCATTCGTCTGAGTAGGATGAATGGAAAGTACCAGCGAATTCACAAAAGCCATATCCCCTGGGCTTTCCTGTTTCTCGGTCGAACACCAGTCTGGGATCAACATCAGTCGAAAGTAGTTGAAGAGACGGTACCACTACCGAAAGCCAACGACTTGGCCGACTGATTTGAAGACTTCAATAAGTTGTTCCTGGTTGGATTGTTAGCACGTCGTCGACAAAAGACGGAGAATATACGTGCTTCTCCCATGTTGTAGGGAACATTTCCGACTGTTGCGGCTCAGGGCTGAAACTACGCGACAAAATGAGTGGCCAGACGCACCAAAGACGACTTTGCTCATGGTTGCAGTGCGCGACAGTCGGAACAAAGCAGTACTTGTTGTCTGCGCCTCGTCCTACAAGGGATTCTAGACTCTGCTCGTGTACACGGCCGACAGAACAGAAGTGGCACGTGCTTTTGCGTCCGACGATGTCGACCGACAACAGTTGACGCTCCAGAGATTAGTAGTGAATTGGTAAGTGTAAGGAAAAGGCTTCCTAATATTGACTAATAAGACCAAATAATTGTCTCAAGGTCTCCTCAGCGCTCCTCACCTCCACCTTGACTCAGACTCTCTGTCACTGAGAATACTGCGTTTCCAATGGATCTTACCCGGTGACTCGCCCCCACTTCTCCACCAAGTGCACCATGCACCAGTTTCCCACCCCCCAATTCTCACTCCCAGTAGGACGAACTGACCAAAGTCCACAGTCGAAAACCCTCGAAATTTCCATTCCGGTAATTGGGGGTCAGATCTCAGAGATCTCAGATACTCCAGAGCTCCCGGTCAGCTCCGAGCCGAGGCGTGTACTGCAAACAGCCTGTGACTCATTCCGCTATTGCTGTGCTGAGTCCTGACACCGCCACGATCTTGCTCCCACATTACAAATATGTCCGCCCCGCACCCGGGTTACATATAAAACTCGACGCGTGAAGGACCTCCTCATCAACAGCTGAGCCCTTCGATGACCGTTTCAACCTCTTCTCTTATATCTCGCAAGCTGTCTCACCAATCATCTCAAGACGAGCGCTTTCGTGCGCTAGACCGTAACTTGGCTAGGAAGTACGTTATGCTCCTTCTGCGTCAGGCTCGCATGGCGGAGGCCAAACGGTTGAGGGAAGGGGATATGTTGTACAGACCAAGGTTTGTGCAATATTCTATATTGTTACACGTCCGACTCAATTTTGCCCCAGGGCGGAGATTTGTGATGACCCGTCCTCCACTCGCATAACAGCAATCTTGGAGCTTCCTGGTGTCAAATCAGAAAACATCCGGTTGCAAGTGGGCACGAACGATAAACTTCGGGTATCTGGCGAGCGCCAGAGGAAGATATCCCCTGACCAAGGGGTTGATGTCAAGTACCCCCTTCAGGAGATCAGATACGGAAAATACGAACGTGTCATTGACCTGCCACAGGGGACAATGGTGAGTCAGTGAAACTCATAGCTCCTTTCAAGCTCCTAAAACAGACACAGATGAGTACTATATCCGCTTCCATCGATGATGGATTGCTTCTTATTTCGTGGCCACGGGAGCCGCCCATCGCCACAACTTCAAGCACCGAGAGAGCCACCGAACTTTGATTGTACAGCAGCAGGTGCTGCAGCACATTTTACTTGCTTTGGGATATTGTTATCGGGATTGCATCCACGCTTTACTTTACATAATGAGTGGGCTTTTGTTTGCTGCGCATGACATTGATACGAGCTGTATGTTTAGGATACTTTTATGATAGACAGTTTATTCTTGGACTTGATTCAAACCCTCCTCATTACTGTATCAATTTTGCATTGGAACACTTTATCGACACAGCGTATAATTCCTGTAGGTTCACATTGTTCGATATGGAAAGCGAAACCGCATCACCATCCGCTATCTAGTGGTGAGTCAGTGACAGAGAGGTATTTTCGCCCCAGGATTCTTCTGTGGCAGTCTGACTCCTACTCGAGGTATTTTTCTATAGCTCCTTGACCCTCGGTGCCAGCACATTCTGTTGGAACGGCGCCGGTGCTGCAGTGAAAGAAGCCGCGATTGGCAAGTGGAACTCCTAAGTCACGGGCATGCTGAGTTGGCCAGCTACGTGGTGTGGAATCACCGTAAGTGTCAAGTGTTCTGGCATGTGTCTGATGTCGGACAGCCATTTCCCTTTCCCTGGCAATCGGCGCCCCAGGAAGCTCAGGCCTTGCGTCCTTCCCTTCAACGCCGCACATCGCCTTCGAATGATGACGCGTTGCATCCACAGCTGCGGTGAAGAACAGTCTTCTAACAGTCCCGAGTCATTATTGTTTACAATTGAAGCGACTCGAGTCAAATAACGGTCGCCACAGGAGATACAATATATGACAAGGTGAGAAAACTCCGCACCCAGAAAGGGGTAACAATGGCAGAATATTTGCAAAGTTGCCGATCACTTGGAGTCATTTCGCATGAATATGATAACACCCCCCGGGAGAAATAGAACCCCCAGGAGGCGCGTTCAGGTCACTGATCTGTATATCATTTAATTCGGACGCACGTCATCAGCGCCCCTACCAACCAATTCTGCTCCTCGGCGCAGAGAAGCTGCTACTAATCAGTGGCTTTGCACACTGACACGATGCTGCATATAGTGCTGAAGGCGCCGACACCTGCACCCCCTTCCATTCCTGCACTAGAGGAACCCGCAGGGCACGGACTATATGGATGAGTATGGTATGAAAAGCGCAACACCTGGCCAACGTTGTAGGCGCTACAGCATTATCCACATCGTACAAGTGATTGGCAACGTTGATCTTGTGCCTGGATAACCCAGCATTGGCATTGGTACTTACTCGGTGACCAAAGGTTGACCGTCCATTTTACTTACGTTACAGTAACTTTAAGACACCGGACTCTAATAGGTACAGCATGTTGGTTACTTGGATCCTTGGCTGGCCTTATACCATGGTGGCTGCGGCGCAGGCCCACCAAGCAGAATGCCGGGGATGAAACATGTCCGTTGCAATTGACGCTGACGAGTTCGCTGAATTACTGGTGTTAGTACACTACTAGCCAGTGGGCCAGTGAGCGGAGTGCGTATACTTTCAACCCCTCCCCCTCCCCTCAGGGCCTTGGCGCCCCTTTCTGACATAAATAATGATCAGACAGACCTAGTGTCCAGTGTGGCGTGAATACCCGCCAGCTCAGCACTGAATAGCCGCGGTGGAAGTCTACTACCATCACCCAGGCAAGGAGTAGCTTGCCAAGTCCTCATGGATCAACTTGCTGTGTTTGCTATATATAAAAATCACATCGACCGGTCAATCAAACTAGACTGACTGCGAGTATCAGTTCATTGAGGAGAACATCGCATCGATCCTAGTAACAGTCGCAAGTTGGCTGATCTCCTTGATTGCGGCAAATGATATTGAATGAATGTCAGCCACTGACGTAGTTTATTCCTTACCAAGACCGGGCGTTAACGTTGTTGGATGCTAGGTAGTAGTAAATAGCCCATTATGTGGTACGCTGGAAATAGAAATGGAATGAGCACCTTGTTCTCGTAGTCACACCAGGTTTTGCCAACCGGATTACTTGGTCTACACAGGGGCACAATCAGTTGCAGTGTTCCGTAGTTTGTGATTCACTCATGGGTTGCCACTGTCATGTTTATAGCCTGCACCCATTGCACCCGTAGCTGGTTGGAATCAAACAGGGGACCCGGGGTCAGTGCAAATTTAGGGCGACTCATCGCCTTTCTTTCCCTGTCTTCCTTTCCATCGTTGTCACTGAGGACTCAGGTCAAGGATTTCAATAGGTAAATTAGTTAGAAAAATATATTCATTCTGATTCTGAGTGGACCATTAATTCCTTGTCGCAACTATAACAAATGGGCGCGGTGACTTCGCAGTCATTGATATTTCTTTATTGATTGTCTACTTGGTGTATGAAAATAATCCTGGATCGGCTGACATTCCGGACCCCAGCTCTCTGCATGTTAGATGGATGTATGACGAGGAATGCGCACTATACAGCGGTGTTCTACGAGAAAGCGAGCCAAACCATTGGAGATAGACTTCCATAGGCGACTTCATGCGGTTGTACCACGCCTGTTCCAGGGACCTCATGAGCGATGCATGGCAGTGTAAATGAACTTCCTGCCATCGAGACGTGCGGTTTCAGTAACAGTATCGAAGTGCATCGGTCTGCGGGCAGCGCAGCCCTGGGAGTTAGTACAAGCTTCGAGATGGGCATGAACAGAATGCTGCATGGCCGCTTGGACCTAGGATGGTATCTGCAACGAATAAAGTAACAAGGATAGCTGTGAAATGGCGTGCCTGCCTACCCGAAGGGCGATAAGATCTCTGTAAGGAAACGCGTTTTCTCGGCAAGACCACCACATGGGACAGGTAAGTGCATTGGCATGCCATTTGGGTATCCTATGCTGTATGACAGACTGAGGCCCATTGCCACCTCAGTTGCGTCGCCCCAGATAGGATAGACATCTGTGAGGGGCACTGCATCTTCCTTTGGATGACACCATCTGCCTGTGGTTCAACTCAGGCATGATTTACTTTCATGTATCCAGCGCCTCATTGTCCAAATGGTGCGAGAGGTGAACTAGCATTGGAGAGCTCAGAGCGTTGGCCAGGTAGTACATGGTTGAGTCAGAGCTTACTGCGGCGCCCATACCACGAGAGCACGGAAGCGACGGCCTTTGAGTCACAGTCAGTGTCAGTGTCAACACAGCACACATGTCCGCAGGGACCCCCTTTCACGAGCCGAAATAAAGTAGAATAGTTGTAGTTTTGCAAGACGGCCTGTATTAACCGCATTATGAGGAAAGCTACGCAGTCTTCAATGTTCAGTGACGGTCAGCGACACTTGATTGTGCACTTAGTTGGGGGCATTGACATACTTACATGGTACCGTTGCACAATAGTGAAGGTAAAACCCCCAGTCAAGAAGTCATGATCGAGTGAATCTCGAGGTAGGATATTGGTTGTGAGTAGGTACTGCCACGCAAAATGGTCAACGAAAAACGCGTGAACGAACTGACTATAGTCTAATAGTGCTCAACGACACTTTCCAAGTCTGATCTACTTGATGGAGTAACTGCGAAAGCTAAGAATTCAATTGCAAATTCGGGCTAAGCAGAATGATGTTGGCGGTCTGGTCATTAGCGATAGAAGAAAAAGAATTATAGGTATGGCAAGAATAACTTGCATACGCATACCGGTGGTAAAATAGAACACTATTAAGCTGATTCTCCTGCAGTCAATGGTACTTCTTGTGAGTGTCGGGGTCCACGGGGCCCCTGTATTACCATCCCTCTAGTGGCCTTCAATGGTTCGGTCTCCACTGGCGTAACCAGCGTGTACTTTGATTTGTCCCTCGTACGCTCCATCTCCTTCTGCATCTGTTTCTCGAAGAGTTCCTCATCATCGAGGGAGTCTCTGCAACAGCATCCACACCATCCATGGCTACTGCAGCACACTCTGTTAACGCCAATCTCGCCTAGCAGTCACGACGGTGTCCAGATATTGAGCATCAGCACACAGCATGGGAGATGCGAGGACGAACTAAGACTGCACAGGGATGTAGCTGTTGATCCGGTTACCATACCTAACGGCTGACTGAGGTGGAGCGACGGCGCAGGATCAATCGGACTTACAGCAGCCTCCACAGAAAATAACCAAACAATGTGCAGCTGCTGACATCCGTGTCTGTCGGTCGGATAGGAAGCAATGAATGATGGTCTTATGGCGCAACAGAAATGGGCGTTAGAAAGATAGGGAACGTTGAGAACGTTGAGAGCCATCCACTGAGTACACAGAATGGTTCCACTCGCTTGTATGGCCTTGGCGCTAGAATCTCGTAAACGAGGCTGCTAAACCTACACGTAATGACCAAATTGGAAATTCCAGCAAGTTTTGGTGAAATCCGCGAGGTTGAGTCTTTGAGATACCTGCTCGCTCCTGGTACAAGCGGTCAGTAGCACGAAAATACAAGATAGTGTGATACATTAGGAAAGTGCTTAGTTCTACGAGCTTTTTCTAAGCCCAACGAAGGTAATGCCCCCCAGACTAGTGTTAAACGCGGGAGGACAGCATTCAAGAGTAGCTGTACTTGAACCCAGCGACTAACGGTACGTTAGCCCGTTCTTCTCGCAAGTGTTTCATTCTTCCGACTCACGTTGCACTTTATGAAGGCTTGTCAATACACTAGGCTGATTGGTCCACAGTCATTTCCTGTGTAAGGGGTGGTTGTGCGCTAATCGGTTTATCATTGTTCGCTTGCCTCCGCTCTTGGTCCTTCTTCAAACGCTCGTCGAAGTCATCGTGGTCGAAACAGGAGGCACAACGATCCCCACAGCATCCCCTTTGCCCACCACAGCACGAAGGGCCATCGGCACCGAATGCATCTTGGATCCGAGTTCCAGCAGACTTCTTGCAGACGGAAGGATCAACTTACGAAGGTTGCACCACGTTTGGAGACCAGATACGATTACTATACCTATGGGGAGACGAACACGGGTCACAATGACTCCAGTGATAAGAAACAAGGCTTACAGCAGCATGCACAGATACCAGCATCGGCTGCTGCAGCTGTTGAGTCAGCCATGGCTGGAGGTGAGGATGGATGCGTGGACAAAACGTGCCCACAGCTTATACGGTAAATAACTATGCGCCAGAGTAGGCCGTGTATGTGCCCAGTTGCTATATACCTTAGCAGTTGGGAGCGATGGGCGGTGGGAAAGTCACTGGCTGTGTCAGCAACCTTATTCAGCTCGATGATGGCCGCATATTGAGCTCCAGTGAATCAATCTACGGGTGTAAAGCATTCGCCAAATGGCAGAATCCAAGTGGACGTTTGCACAGAATTTCTACAGCGACTTCCACGTAAAGACGACTGGTTTGCTTCCGTATACACGTCGGGTATTCCTCTGTTCTGACACTGACACACAGAGCTCGCATCGCATCTGGACGCCCTCAAACGCAGCTCTGGCGCAACCCCCGATGAAGTTCAGGCTGTTGCGGTTGTCATATCGCAGCTGGCGAAACGCCTCAGTGAGGCGACGGGTAGTCTGCCCAGCTATGACCAGAGACAGTGCGAGATAGTACGCTTTCGAGCCATTCGCTGAGTTATGAATCACCTAAGCAGTTATTAGCAACTCAAGTTTCTCGAGAAGGCACTCGAAGAACTGCGGGGCACATCCAGTGCGGTTCCGAAATTCTCATTCAAACGAAAGAGTGCCCGATCGAAGACAACAGTCGAACCCTCCAGAATTATACCGACTCCACAAGACGCGTTGCCTGTCGTTGACTTGGCATCTTCTCTCTCGTCCCGGTATCTGACCATCTCAGACTTGGAAAATCGGAACCACCCAGGGGAGATGACCCTGTCCGACATTTCCAACTGCATCGTGAACTTGTTACATGATCACACAACAGATTTCTCAGCCGTCCATTTGCAGCGTGTCTCGGACAGTGTTCTTCTCTTGCCGCATATCAATGGAAGTATCCTTCTTCACGACATGTCCAATTGCGTGCTCGTTGTCGGGTGTCATCAGGTACAGAGGAAGTGGTCTCTCATCGACGATAAACTCAACCGTGGTGACTGGCTTAGTTTCGAATGCACAGCTCGACAAGGGTAGACGTTTACGTGTCTGCTGGAACAAACCCAATCGTAGAACATTGTTCGGATATCCGATTTTCTGTGTATCCCAACTCGTTGCCGCAAGCCCCTTCTCAGCAGGTCTGTGGATCTCCCGGCCAGATAGCCAATCACTTATCAATATTGCCCAACTAACAGGCCAGTGAGGTTTTCACAGTACAGGACTTCTCACACATACGGGAGACTGCCTCGCCGAACTGGAGTATTTTACCTGAGGATAAAAGACAACAGAATTGGCCAGTTTCGCCTCTTCAGGGGCAAATGCTGATCGCTGAATTGAGGTCAATATTACCAGGCGACGGAGATAAGAAGGGCGCTTCATAGGATTGATGACTTGCGTAGAATGGTATCAAGATCGAATACGTTACTCACTTGGAGTGGTGGTTAAGATTACTGAGTGGGTTCGCTGCAGGCGCCGCATGTACGCCGAACACACCAACCCTATCGAACGAGTGCTACATTGCAAAGAATAGCAAGGCTTTATGATACAATGGTCTATATCTACAACAATCAACGGCCATATCTGTAGAATAGATGAAGTATTGATCTACGAGAGCGCATTCTACTTGGTACGTACCGTTGTAGCTCCCATTCACGATTGTCTAAAGGACAAACGTTCCTTGTCTTCAACCACCGCGAGATGCAGTGGAAATGAAAAGCATGCTAAAGGGGATTAAATCCATCTTCTGACTGCTGATAAGGCACGTACGTTGCAGATTCCCCACGCGGCGTTGCATTCATCTGTAGATGCTGATACTTGGTTGGCTTGGCAATCGATGCCTGCAAGTCAAACCAGTCAAGCTAGAAGAGAGGGGAACAGGGGAACATCGGCGCACAGAGGTCCATGATATGGTTGCGACAGATGGCGCAGTTATCGACGACGATGTCTAGGAGCGTACATGAGGGAGAATGTGACTGTATAGTCCATCAGCCCTTACCCCATGCCCAAAGCGCCACAGCGTTCCACTGTGAGGGATGAGCGGATGAGATGTGAAGGGATTCTGGTACACACCTTCTTTACTTCGAATCTCTTCTTGTCTTTCCCGTCGTCTCTTGCGTCTTTCTTTCCTGCTGCTGTTGCAGGTGGGTCGACATCCATATCAGCCATGGCAGCGATGGTATGGGTTGAGCGATAGATTAGGACTGGATGGCAGTGGGGATTACTAAGCAGGGGATTGTGCACGTGATGCGACGCGGTCGCGTCTCGAGTCTACCCTAAAGTGGCCTTGTTGAGTTTGCCTTTCTGTTGTGCCGCTTGTTGGCAATGTACTGATAGCAGCATGACAAGCTACGGCTCGAGTACTGACCGGCGTTCCCCAACGTATGGGACCGCCACCTTTTCTACTTTTTCCAACTCACAGACACCCATGTCACCGTCTCGCTATTCTCACTCAAGCTCTGGTACGCCTCTTTGCATTCGTGTATCTCATCACACTCACAACGTCCAAGATACACCCCTTGCCTCCTCCGATGGCGAGGGCGCCACGTCTGATGTCCACATGAGACGTGTCAACGTTTCGCCCGAGGGATCTAGGCATTCTTATGATTCATATTTTGAAGAAAACTCGTTGGAGGAAACCGCCGAGGTGGAAGCCGCGCTGAACGATATCGATCGCGAGTTCGAGAGCACAGAGGACATGCTCACCCAGTGGTCTCGTGGCTCCTCATCCGCTGGACCGACCTACACTGGTACCACCCCATCGTATTCAACCAGTCTTGACACGTACTCCATCTACAATCGCGATGGAAACAGGCTGAGCACCATTTCAGAACGTACAGAGAACATCCCTTCGCGTCCAGCTTCTCATGGCGCCCGGATTGTCACAGAGGCACACAGACTTTCCGCGCATCGCATCAATACTGCATCTCCAAGTCCCGCTCACACTCGGTCACAGACCGATTTTGTAGCTGATCGTGCTCCTGGTCGAAGAACTGGCGACCTTATAGCATTCTTCGAAGACAGGGCCTCGACACCCTCGGAATCGTCATTCGGCCACACTCGCACCTCATCCATGCCAGCTTACCGTTCCCACAGCCCCTTCCACCCGGTCGGCCAGTCTACCCCCCACATGGGCACCACAACTGGGTATGGTACTTCTACAGGCTACGGTTCCCGCCCTTCTTCGCCTGCAAAGAGCAAAGCTGGGTCCACCCTCTCATCAACATCTTCCGCTTCAGATTCTCTTTCTATGTCGTCTTTGTTGGCTCCCCCTACTAGGGGTAATACTACTCTCACTCGTACCGGTACACAACTGAGCCCGAGCGACTTCGCAAGCACATTCTCGAACACTTTCACAGCGTCAAGGACCGCGTCCAACATTACCAGCATTACTCCAACCTCCACTCTTCGTCGCCCGCAAACGTCTCCTCGCTCTCCGCTCACGTCGGTCCGTAACATTGTTGCGGCATGGAAGGAACGCACCCCCTCACTCACCAAATCGCCTCAATCGCCCACGGAGTCTACCACCTCCCCATCAAGCAAGGCAGGTCAAAGCGGGGGCCTCGGCAGAGTATTAAGTCTGAGACGACGCGCTGAACGACGTGGCCCTCGCGCTCAGAACGGGCAATCTGGATCTGGTGACGCAAACGGCAACCGTCATCCCACGACGCCAAAAAGCATAGCTAGCAGCATTATTCCCCCGCCGTTTGACATGACGGAATTGGGTGCCTATGCTCGTGATAGCCGTGAGGTAAGCGACTTGTTCGCGGAATGGAGCCTTGGATTTACCTATATTTTTTTTCAACAGCCCCTTCGGATTGGAGTTTTGTGGTACCTTAACGTGCATTCGGGGCCGCCCTACAGGTGGCAACGGTGTGAGGCGCTTCTGTATCCACACATGCTCGTGTTATCCTGGATCGCTCCAGGCGGAGGCAGAGGCGTTGTCACTCTGGACTTGTTAAACTGCACTGAAGTTCGCTCAGTCCCCTCCCCGACGCATTCTAGTGCCAGGGAGGACGTTGGAACCATTGCCGTTAGGGCGCAAGTCGCCGAGGGCCACGGTTCCAATTTATTGGAGTTACTTTGCCCCTTCCAATTATTATACAGTGATGGTGTAGAGAGGTTAGCTGCCGAGAGCGCCCGCGAGAGAGTTCGTTGGGTTAGCGCAATTTGGTGAAAATTAAATTCCAACTCCAGGTGATGTGCAACTAAATTTCTTTACAGGGAAGCACTAGACCGTTCCGTCACACTGCCAAGCCGCTCAGAGCCAGGATCTCCGACGGGATCCATTTGGACGATCCGCACGATAGCCAGTCAAACAAGTACGTCCGAATCAGCATCGGGCTCAGCATCAACTGTTTTCGTCCCTCCGCTTCATTCTATTCCCAGCCTCTCCGACTTGTCGGACAATCTAAGTACTGGGTCGCCATCACATGCACCTTCGTATCCGACTCATCATACGCGCACCACTGATGATGCGGCTGTTTCGAATCAGTCATACGTGTATCCCGGTGACCCCCGCGTCATTGCTCCCAGCCGCAGCAGCTCGTTGCGCCGTGTTAGCTCACTGACCGATCTAGACGCGGAGTTCGCGACTGCTGTTAGTAGGGCAAGGAGTGCAAGGCCTGGGCTTGGGTTTGGGTTGAGTCTCGTTGGAGGCACAATTTTGGGAGATGGATCGCCTGTCACCGTTTCGAGCGGCCCGCGACTTGGTGGGGATGTCAGAGTGACACCACCTCCCAGCTCGAAGACGAAGCCGAGGCCACTCTCCGATTTCTCCGATGATGCTTTCTTCTCGGCGGCTTCGAAGACATCAAGCGACACACGTTCTTCGTTTTACTCGCTGACATCGACGACGTCAACATCTGATCGGGACCCGACTACATCCGGCATTATCACTGATGAGACGGCGTTGGAGTTCACCTCCGGCGGCTCGAATACTGAGATCGTCCCGTCTACACTATCATACAGGCGCACTGAATCAAACTCCTACCTTGGCGACTCCCATGATGGCTCTTTCGCATGCAGTACATGCACACCCTCATCTCCATCGCGTTCCTCATTGTCCAGGAGTGCTGAAATTCGCAGAAGGCGTTACACTAGGTGTTTGACTTGCTCAGAGGATGTGTCAGACAAGGAAAATACGGCGTCTGGGTACACGCCTTCAGCAAGCCGATCCACGATGAGTACATGGACGAGGAGCTGTACTGCGACGCCAACGCCTGTTCCATCGACTGCTGCATTGTCGGTCCTCGATCTCCGTGACAGCTCTGGAAGCGAGGGATATGAGACTGCGACCTCCCCATCGACGGCTTCATTCAAGTCACTTCCTACCATCCCTTCTGAGACTGACTACCACACTGCGTCGGTATGCAAGACTGATGCGTCATCAGAATTTTACACTGCTGATGTATGCAAGACGGAGGCGTCTACTGAATTCTACACTGCGGAAATCTGTCGATCTGAAGTCTCAACTGAATTTGTCACGGCGGAGAAGTGCAAGACAGAGACGGAAACGGAGTTCGTGACGGCAGACATTTGTGAGAGCGAGCGCTCAACGCAATTCGAGACCGCGTCGGTATGCAAAACCATTCCATCCGAAGCAAGTACGCCACGGTCGTTGGCCGTCGATCTTCCCTCCGAGAGAGCACCCACACCCCCCATTAAAGCTCCCTCTGTTGTCCCATCCATTGTTTCAGAATCAGACGTCGAGCCACCGGTATCTCCTGCGGCGGTTCCTTTGCCGACGTCTGAATTCAGCCCAACGCTCTCTAGTGGCAGTCGTGAAGTCGAACCGGAGCCTCCTGCCGTGACTGAAGTCACGCATACTGAAATTGTCTACGCTGATGATCTGTCCATCACGCTTCCGTCTACTGTTTCGCCGACATCTCCTGGAGAATCGCTTAGGACAGGAACAATCAGCTTGACGGCGTCATCTAGATTAGTGGTCAGCGAACTACCCCCTGCTACTGAGTCTGAGCCAGTCTTCAGCGATCTGTCATCAAGCGAATCTGATGAAACTCTCGAGCAAGAACCAGAACCAGAGTCGGAACGCACGCCCTCTATTCATCCTTCCCAATGGGCGCTGGAGACAGATATGTCTTACGATTCAACCCATCTCCAACCCACGCCATTTTCTCGATCCGTTTCTCTGCACGAGGATCGTGATGAATCATACGAGACGTCCGTGATGCGTCCCAGCCCTTCTCCGCTGACCAGCCCTGGGGATCTTACACTGATCTCAGAGACCATCTCTACGTCCACGCCTTCGTTACCACCTCCACCATTGCCGCTTCCGCTGCCCCCAGTTCTCGCGCCTACCCCGGCCCCTATCAGTGTTCCATCGACCACCCCGGTTCCAAGACAAATCATGATCGTCTCTTCCCCGTCCCCATCACTGTCTCGTACACCCTCTACCGTATCTTCTGTGTCAAGCCTTAGTTCCCGCGAAGACTATGATGTTGTTTCCTTGCCAGATGTCCCACCGGCCTCTGACATTTCTACGGAACCGTCTTTGTTGTCAACGACAGTAAGTACTGGCACGCTATACGTGGTGAGTTCAATTTTGGAGTTTGACGATGGAAATTTTTACATGGGTTATTTAGCATGTTGATCCGGTAGTGGTTCCTCTGCCTCCATCCCCTGCACCATCAATCAGCGTTAGCATGGCTACTCCAAGTACCAACAGGCCTTCTATTCGCACAACGCTGGTTACAGAAGCGGAAACAGAAATCACTAGGACCGAGACAGTTACTCGCGACATCACTCGCGACATCGAGCGTATACTGCGCGAAATTCGAGAGTTAGATCATTTGAGGGGCGAAGAAACCCACGGCGTCGCAGAAAATGTGCGCATAATCCGTGACGAGCTGCGACTGCTCTCGGAATATGTGCGAAACAGATTGATGACCACCGAACGCGTTGTTGTCACACCGGCGGCGGCGCCCACTGTCGTGCATAGAGACAGATCAGTAGGAGGGCGCAGTGACATATCTGAGCCCAGGGTCACTCCTGCTGGACCCAGGGATCGCCCCCATTTGATTCCTGTTGAGATGTCTCCTCCTCTCACTCGAACTCCCTCGATCACGTCCTCCGCCTCTGGCTTATCGTACCTCTCATCGCATCACTCCGACGATGATCTTTTATATGGGGAACATGAAGCCGTGGAAGGGGAAGAATACGAGCTCCCGTCATCACTTGCTTGGTCGTCATCGTCTCCGTCATCACCGTCCTCCGATCTCACGCCGTCTCTAGTCTCGTCGTCTGAACCCTCGCCAGGTCCAACTCTTTCCTTGACTTCATCCTCATTGACTCCGACGCCCCCGCCTTCATCTCCTACGCCATCCACGTCTTCCAGCAGCACTGCACGCCCCGTAGAATCACCATCCTTTTCTGTGCTGCGTGACATGCTCGCCAACTTAAGAGAACAGATGAATGGCCTTTGGGAGGGCCAGTCATCGACGCACCAAATGCTTGACGAGCTGCGGCAGTCCCGTCCCATGCCTCAAGACAACGCGGAGGTACTCGAGCGCCTGGACACAATTGAAAGTCTTCTTCAACGCGTGATTGAAAGAACTGAATCGGTAAATGAAAGGCGTACGACGGAAGCGGTCCGGGAGCGCGAAACCAGGAGACCAAGGGTGGAATCCGTCTCGGAATCCTCCACTGATGCAGACAGTCTGTATCGTCGATGGTCCGATTTATTGCACCGACCCGACCACACGCGCATCCATGCTCCTACACCACGACATGTCGGCCCGTCTTTGGACGAACAATTGTTAGAATTACTCGGTGCTCCCCCTTCACAACGTCCAGCTGGAGTTCAACCACCTCCGCCATTAATACCATTCATGTATCAGCCAACGCAGCGGCCGTCGAGATCGAGGAGCGCTAGCCCAGATCTAGAGAGGAGTACCACTGCGCCGCCTTTCACTGCGCCGGTCATATTTTCTCCTGAAACTATTCACGATCGTCCATTGCGGCGGCCTCATCCCAGGGCTCAATTCAGGCCACCACCAAGGGGACACCCTCCAGCTGAAAGACCTGAACCCCCTGTCGTCCCTGTGGCTCAACCTCCCTTGACCCACACACCTCAACCAATGCATACAATGGGTGATGCGCCAGCGGAGCGCGTTCCCCATGTTCAACCCGCGTACCCGGTTGTGGTAAGCATTCTTTTCTCGTCATTGCTCTTTTTAATTTTGTTGTAGCCCCCGTTGCATGAACGACCTCCAACGGCACCTGCGACATTAGGGGGCGTGGACGATCCGCACGCTTCAAGTAGCTGGTACCGAAGACGGCCGCATCGGGATGCCGTGAGTGTATTTCTCTTGTTTACAGACCTTAGACCCTTATCTCCCTGCTGCAGGCTGGTGGTGTTGTCCCACCGCCTGGTGATGTCTTCCCCCCACCTCCACCTGGAGCTCAGGGACCTACTTATGTCCCCATGCCCCCTGGACCTGTGAGTACTTGTATCTGTCCTATTTGTTGCACCTCACAATATGCATAGACCGTCGTGCAATTGCCACTTTTTGATACGCTAATGGGGATATTGAGGGTGAATTTCTTTGAATTTCCTTGACTACCAATATATCTAAGACACCTGTAGGAACACCGGCTGGCTCAACTGGCTACTGTGGACCAACAACGCGAACTAATGCGATACATGCGCGGCCTTAATGAATGGCTAGCCCGGGATGTCAATGATCGGCAATCTGAGCTACGAGGTGTAACGGCCAGACTTGATTCACTCAGAGCTGAGTTGGCTCGACATGGTATCGGCGCTGGAGTGATTCCCGGTAAGATTCTTCAGTCTCCATGCATCATTCCGCACTAACCCTCCGCCAGCTATGCCCCAGCCCCAGGTTCCTGTCCAGCCTCAACAGGGTTTTGTTATTCCGCCAATTCCTCAGGCCGTAGCAGGGCCTCCTCCTCAACCTCCATTTGTAACGGTAAACTATCCTGGGGTCGTGCCCCCTGTCATTCCCGATCATGTTCGTCATGTTCCTGTTGTTCCGAGTCCACCACCGGTTGCTGCAGTCTTCCCATCCCCTCGATGGGCTGGGGGCATGCCCGAACCACCCGTTATACCAACTGGTGCACCATTCCCAATGCCTGTACACCATTCACCTTGGGTGGACCGTCCAATGGATGATGCACCATTTATTCCTCATCCTCCCAGTGATGGATCGCCACCACCGGTGATCGTCCAGCCTGCTCACCCACGACATTCGCGTACGTTTGCTGTTCCACACTCGGACGGCGGATCTTTTAGTTCAGGCACTCCTACCCAAGAATCATTCCATCAACACCCACCTGTTCGACCCATTCCCGTGCCTGCGCCCCCAGGCGAACACTTTGCTGAGCCTGCTTTTCCAGTACAGCCATCTCCCCCCTTGGGTCATCCGCCCGCGCCCCAGAATATCATCAATGTGGGAACCCCGGCTCCTACCCCTCCTGTCATGCCACCTCCTGGCCAGTTGCAGGGCCCATCTTCAGAGCCTTTAGTCGGGTATCAACCTCCCATGGTGGGCACCGTACCTGTGCCGGCTTCGCCCAGGCTCGGCCTCCCCATGAGTATGCCAGGAGCCACGGGCGGCCCTCCCATCGTTATCCAGCCCCCTGCGCAAGTAGCACAACCTGTGCTACCATCGCCTCTACATTCCAGAGGTACTCCAGTCTCATTCCATGACCCTATCATGCACAGTCCTAGACATAGTCCACTTCCTTCGGGCCAAGTGTTTCAACCAACGTATGCGTATGAGGGCCCGGTCATTGAGCGTAGGTCACCTCCCATCGAGGCTTTCCCAGATCCCGTGGTCGTTAGCGTGCCCACGCGTCGATCATATGATTCGGACTATGATTACTATTACGGTCGACGTCATCCACACCCGTATTATTACGCCGATGACGAATATTACTACCCTGGTTCACGCAGACACCGAAGGTCTCGCTCACCTTATTACGACGACTATTACCGGCGGAGACACAGGCGCCGCTATCCTAGGGATGATGATAGCTATGATTCTGAAGATGACGATCGCCGGGACCGCGATGGTCGACGTCTGCGCAGACCTCCACCTGAGACCACCACAGCAGACCCTTCACAACTTGGCGTACAACCGATGCCATATGCTCCCACTGTACCCACTGTCACAGTCGGAGGTGTACAACCAACTAGAGAGGGCGAACAACCCACTGGGGTTTCTGATGAACAAGGAGGAGCGCACCCTCCTCGACGCCAGTTTGAGCTCGCAGACGAGGATCGTCCGCTTGGACGACGTGATGAACCAGAAGAGCATAGGCAACGCAATGAGCAAGAGGAACCACGGCGTAGACGCGACGACGAAGAAGAGGCACCAAGGCGTAGGCGCAGCGACGAAGAAGAGGCACCACGGCGTAGGCGCAGCGACGAAGAAGAAGAACCACGGCGTAGACGGAGTGACGAAGAGTTTCCCGATACAGGAGGTCCCAGACGACGCCCCAGTGACCATACAGCGTATTCCGGCGAGCCAGGTGACTATGAAAGACGCCCATCTATCCTGCGTACCCCCCGACCGGACTATGGAGACGGAGGCCCTGGAGCCCCGCACTCGTACCCTCCCCAGTCCCCTGTGCCGCCTACTATTATCAGGCTTGGTGGCGAGATGGACCATGGCCCTCCTCACGTATCCCCACCGCCCCGATCCCGTAGGCACTATGGTGAGTTGACTTCGAATCCTTATCATTCCAGTCCTGAATTCTATTCTCAGATCGACCCGCATCTCCCATGGAGTATGAGCATGAGATACGGCGTGTACCACCGGGAGGTACCACCATTCCTCACCTACCTTCAGAGGGTGGGAGGTCTCATCGTTATCCCCCATCGGCTGCAGGCTCAGTGGCTGGAATACCTCATGACATACAAGATCCTCATGATATGCGAGACCCTCATGACAGGCGAGATCCTCATCGCATGCCTTCCCGAGGTGGACCTCAAATGGCAGAAGGTACTGGACGCCCACCCAGTGAGATTGCTCACCGCGTTCCAGCACCACCAACGCCCGAACATATCCTTCCAGGATCAGAACAAACGCAGCTTGCCGATGATGCCTTACGCGATCAACACGAGCGTCTCGACGAAGCAGAACGCGAATTGGCACAAATTGTACATGATGCTCATGATTCTGAGATGAGACGCGAGGACGAATTCCGTTCAAATGAGGAAGCCCGACAGCATACATTCCTGGAGAATGAGGCTCAGAGAGATGCCGAGACCCGACAGCGAGGAGACGCCCTGTTCCGTGAACTCGAGGAGAGGGTGGCCAGCGTTCCACCCGTTCCACCCATTCCACCCATTCCCGTTCCTCCGCCTCGCGATCCTGAGCAAGCATCCATCATCGAGTCCATCAGAACTGCCACTCAGGACGCGGCATCTCGCCATGCGGCTGATATTTTGGAAACCGTTCGCATGGAAAGGGAACTACTTGAAAAGGAACGTGAGCAAAATGCTGCGGAGCGTGAACGCGAACGTGCCGAATTGGCGGCTGAGCGGCAGCACATTAATGAAGAACGCGAGGCCAGGGTTCGAGAGCTGGAAGAGGAGCTCGACCGTGTTCGCGCAGAGCTTGACAGCGAGCGGCAGCTACGCATGACCGAGACCGAAGAAGCTCGTACGGCAGCTGCAGAGCGCGATGACGCGTTGCGGAATCAGCTGGCTGACATCGCCAATATGGTGCAACAGAACCATGCGTGCTGCGAGGACAACAAGGCCGCGAACGAAGCGCAGTGGACAGAAAAACAACAGTGGAAGACTGAAAGAGACAATCAGATTCACGAATTGCTAGGTATAGTGGCGAGAATTGTTGAGGAACAAGCAGCTGCCAGGCAACGGGAAGAGGAACTTAGACAAGCAGACGAGAACAAACCTAGTGAGTGCCCATGAGATCTGTCAAATGCGAATGGACCTAACGGGTAACTAGGTATCGAGCAAGTCCTCGAAGAGCTTAGAACTCAGAATAATGACCAGAGAGACCTGCTTAATGCGCTGTCTGAAAGTGTGTACCGTGGTCATAGTTCTCTATACCCTGCTAATCAAATGATACTAGCCTGGAGGACGGACACTCAAAGACAACACGATGACCTTGTTAATACCGTCCGTGCTACTGCCAATGAGCAAGTGCCGTACAATGTGCAGGGGGTACGTGGATTCCTTACCTAGTTCAACCAAGCACGTGTGACAATTATGTTCAGTACTTGGACGAATTCAGTAAGGCCCTTGCCAGTGAAGTCCGGATGCTCCTGGGCGAAGTTGGCAAGCTGCGCGAGGAGCGAAGATCTATACAACAGTGCGTTTCGTTGTCAAACCAAATAATTGTAGTTGACGATGATTGTTTAGCGAACTTGGGTTCTTGATGATGATGAAGTCCAAGTATGGTCCTGGGGGTGAATTTGATTCAGAATGGTTTGTGGTCTACGTTTGGGCCTCTGGATGTTAGCTTACGGTCAGAAACAGGCAACCGCCACCTCCCCCTCCTGATGCTCCGGTGCCTCCACCTGAAGGACCTCCTCCGCCAGTAGAGCCCATGCATGTCCGACCTGGTTGGCGTCCTGTCCACCAACGGGCTCCTACCAGACGCATCCGTAAGCCGAGGCAGGAAGCACCCCTTGCGCCAGAGCCCGCGCCAGAACCTAGACACGCGCAATCATGGGCAACATGGCATCGTGAGTCGGATGTCGATAGTTTGAGGAATGGACTCTGACCGAGACTTTAACAGCACATCCCTCGTTGGCACCTACCCCGCCATCGATTGAGCCGACGCTGGTGGTGCCTGATCGGGAGAGTCCTGGACTATTCGGGCCCCGGTCTCCGCGTGGTTCATACCGTTGAGCTTTAGTCTGGCTCATGCATCAAGAATCCCCACATCATTCATGACACTGATCGACTCTTATGACCACTCACGATTCCCCTTATAACTGACTGAAGTAATGGCTTTACGCAATTATCATTATCTATGCTGTTTTATTGACATCTGAAGTCCTTGCTTACCCTTCGTTTCGGCTTTGATTGGAACTTTCTATCTTCATTCATAACGACCAAAATGTACTGACAGATAGCACCATACTGGCGATGATGCTTTATTTCCTTGATTATAATTGATTGCTTCATGCGCATGTCTCCTTGTATCGTATGATTGAATCCATGTTCGTTTGTCTCCGTCCGCAATTCCCAATCAAATGAATTTGCAACTCTTATCCGTTGTGATTTTTACTGGGGGTATGTAATGCATACGTCTGCAGGACGGGTATATAACGCATGCGGTAAGCTTTCAAAAAAAGAGCACCACTCAAGCTGCACAAAGCTCCGACGGGTTGATACAACCTAATCTCACTATGCATGCGTAAGGGTGCCTACATTGACGACCGCACCAGTAATGACAGGGTAACTGTGACTGAGGTGGTGTCCATAGTAGCTGGCTGCATGAGCTGAGCGTGATAATGGAATTTGTATGCAAGCCTATGCAACAGTGAGTAGTCGTAGTCAAGATGCATGGCAAGAAGATACTTTTGATATTCATACATATGAGGAAACAATATCAAGATTCCTCACGCGATGCCACGTCCTCCAGCATGCTTTTCAACTTCTTGGCGAGACCCTCCGTCAACTGGGTGGGACCATCTGATGTACAGAGCCGATACGATGGCATTGCTTGGTATGTGTCCGGCAGGATCTGTGGCAATAAAGTGTGAAAAGCTTCGCCTTCTAAACAAGACAGACAAAGCTCACTCGACTATCTTCCACGAGGACCGACCCGATAATATCATCGGGGTCACCCACTCTACCGAGGGCAGGAATATTACGGCTATCTATCAGTGTTGCATTGAATAAGGAACCGAAACGGTGAGGAGATGGAAGCATAGCGCGGACCGTTTATATGCATCCAACCGTTCTGAAGCTGAAGCGCATTGTTCATCCACACTTTATCTACACCTTCTCGAAGGCCCTGCTGAATAGTATCTTGCATGAGATGTCTAAACTCCGCTGACGAGGACGTGTCAGTATCCTCGAGAAGATACGAATAACTTCCGCGCACGATTCTCCATAAAGTCGTTGAGGCCTGCTTCGACGTCTCCAGTAACGGCCCCCAGCGCGATGGCTGGAAGCCAGCCAATAATGGTTGCTGACTTGCTGGATGGTGGTGGAGTTGAAAGGAAAGACACGGCATATGCAGGGGTGGACACAGACGGGTCTACGGGATGTGGAACAGAAACGAGATGGTAAAACAAGTCTGGTCTGGAGGGATCAGAAGTTGCTGCCAGCGAGGAGCCCCTACGGCGCGCAAGGAGTGAACCTGCTAGCAAGTCTTTACTGAAGTGACTGAACATTATGCGGTACGGACGTGCCACATTGGTCAAATTCGTAGCCAAGCGGTGGTAATCCATTGCAATAAAGCGTATGGGTAGGCAGGAACACGCTGCTGGGCCATGGTAAACGCGAGTTGAGGGGGCGAGTCGCAGCCGTGTCGAAGTCAATTTCATGGCACAACTACACTCGGCCAAACGGACTGCACTGCGTCATTGCATTCCAAATTTGGAAGGTTCTGTAGTAAGCGGCACGGGAAAGTATTACATCAGCTACTATACAGCACCACCAAGCCGCAAATGACTACACATCCACAAGCATTGCATCTTCTCCAGTTACTTCACTCCACGAGACAGGTATGGGCCAGCATTTTCCTTGTTGTTGTCAATGCTGATAGTTCCTTGCAGAATGAGAGAGAAGTGGAAGAAAAAACGTTCCCGGAGGCTCAGACGTAAGCGCAGAAAGATGAGAGCCCGTTCCAGTGCGTAGTGGATCTTACCTGCCAAATATCGTCAGTCTAACTAACAAAATTCTCGTCATTACTCCACAGAGTAAACGTCGCTTCACAGTTGAGCCTGTGTAGCTGATCACGGTGCCCGTTTCATTCTTCCGCACTCTACCTACTACTTGGCGCCAAAATCGCCACATCGTTCATCCCAAGCAGTACGATGTTCGGATCACCGGGAAGCATGCTCACACGCTCTTTGCTGTCTCTTGGATGAATTGATATGGGCAGAGGCTTCTTACCGTCACTGCTACATATTTCCTTCGTATCAGGACACGCGCGGGGGAGCCAGGAGAAGCACCTGTGGAGTCGTTTTTTACTTGGAATTGTACCACAAGCATGACTTTGGCAAAGTGAATGAATTGCATTCCCGTGTATTCGTCTCCTGTTAACTCCTGAATGATGAGAACCATTGAGGCTCTTGAGGTAGTATCCTTTACATCGTCTTGTTGGAATTCGACCACCATTACTTGAAGTAAACGTAATTTGGATCGCTGTTTGAACTTGACCTGCTCTGCAGCCTTCGCGTTCGTCGTGTTGGTGATTGGAACTCGTGACGACACGCAAACCCTTCAGCTCCCGCCCGTTGGATCGTATTTACTTCTTGTTCTTCTTGGTGAGCAAGCCCATTAGCAGTCCATTTTACAGGACGAATGGATGTCATAACTTGCATAGATCCACATCCCCGCAACTCTCTTACTCGACTGCCAGGCCCTCTACCCCACATGGGCCATACCCACTCTTCTCCAGTCCCTTTCCCATATGTACGTGGACCTCTCCGCGGACCCCCTCATCGCGGACGTGCTGGGGTATACTGCGGGTGACTTTACGTGGTTCAGGTCTTTACTATATCTCGAGTTGTGAGTACAAACCATCTTACACGTCCTGTCGTGACTCACGGATGTTCTTCGGCCTTTCCTCGTCTACCCCTACCTACACAGCTTTTTCCAGCTGCCTGTGTTCGTTCTCGGAGCATTCAAAATCTGGCAAGGTATGCTCGCACACCCTTTCTTTCATGGACTCGATCAGAGTCCCTGCCTGTAGGTTCATCTAGCATATACCCATTGCTCCTCATCTATGGCGCCTCGACTACCACGACTGTGCTGCCTTGTCTAGTGGTGCTTCTCACGACGCCCATCACAAATGTTGAGACAATTGCTGCGGGTATACATTCCATCACCCCATTCCAATAGCTCCTGTTACTCTCGAGTTACCTGCCCTTCTTATTGATCCCACTCCTGATGACAGTGGATATGGCCTTCCGTTTATCGAGTTTGGTCCCGATTGGGACGGTTCCTGCAGCCAAGCAGAAAGCAACGTAGCTGTCTTTGATATACATACCCAGGAATCCAACGTGTGGGCTTCAGCCAGAGCTAGTGAGTATGCACAAACGTTGGCAGAGATGACACAAGTGACAGGGAAGGTTGCGTTCAGGCAACATTCATGCCTTGTGGGACATTCACCACATGGCATAGATAAGCTATCAAGGTGATCCGAGGCTGGTTCCAGCTGTTCAAAAGTTACGACATGCCAGTGGTCGAGGTGCGTGAGGTGTGAACCTTTGCATAGATCAACTCCGTAGATACAGTACTTGCCAGCCAGATGAGGCTTGAAACTGCCCTCACGTGATCCTCGTAACCAAACCTATAAAAGATATGGCCATTCTCTGAGTCTGAAGATGTGATCACGAAAGTGGTCGATGCTGGCAAGCCCAACGCCTTCTAACGCAGTCCAATTACTCCTGGGTCAAGGCGGGTCAACTTGTCAAGGCCGCGCAAAATGTCACTTCACGTCGGTGTCGAGGCACAATCATGCGGAAATTCTCACCTTGATATATGTACCGCATTCGTACAGCTCTGTACTGCTTGTGCAGAGCCCTCCAGTGCTTTCAATAACGCAGACGTGGCAAGCGACTTCGCTCGTACGACCTCATCGTTCTCTCATTTAAGTCATCTTACGATCAACTTGCAATTGTCATTCGGTTTATTCTTCGCGACGCAGGTTTTGGCTGTGTCCTACAGAAGTTTGCGTGAATTTCGTTCTCGCCAGCTCCACCCTTAACTGCGCGTTCCTTGGTCCACCTCAGACGTAGTTTGCAAATACCTCACTCGGCTTCTATCCGCTTATCGAAGGAAACGGTTTCATAGGTCAGCTTGCAAATTCCTAAACGTTATGGATGTGCAGTAAACTCTTTTGCAGCTGAATTCCATGGGAAACAATCACAGTGCGAAAGCTAGGGACTTTTACGTGCGTGCTTACGAGCTTGCAGAGAGATACCACACCGAAGGTGCCGAGGCTGATCTTGACGAGGCAATAAAATTATACCGTGCAAACTTAGCTCTCCTTTCAAAGGAGAGTCGCGTCCGGGCCCACACTCTCAATGCTCTCGGATCGTGCCTCTCAACCCGATTCAAATCACAGGGTGCATTGCCGGACTTAGATGAAGCTATTTCCCATCACCGAGAGGTGTTGGAGCACTGTCTTCCGGGACATCCTCTTCGTCTCCTATCCCTCGATAACCTTGGTCTCTGCCTTTCAACCAGATTCAAGTCCCAGGGTGCACTGACTGACTTAAACGAGGCCACAGCCCTTCACCAAGAAGCGTTGGAGTTCCTTCCTCCACGACATCCAGATCGCTTTGCTTCCCTCAACAACCTGGGACTTTGTCTTTCGACAAGGTTTAAGGTGCAGGGTGCATTGGTCGACCTGGACCGCGCCATTGCGCTCCGTCGAGAGGCCTTGGAGTGCTGTCCTCTGGAGCATCCACTCAGATTTTTGGCTCTCAACAACCTTGGAAATTGCCTTTTAACTCAGTTCAAGGCACGAGGGAAATCAGCTGACTTGGAAGAAGGGATTTCCCTTCATCACCAAGCTTTGGAACTTTGTCCAGGAGGTCATCCGCTTCGATCTTCAGCGCTCAATAGCCTTGGAGTTTCCCTTTTGACCAGGTTCAAGTCGCGAAGTGTATCGGCTGACCTAGACTCAGCAATTTCCCGTCATCAGGAAGCTTTGGAACTCCTTCCTGCAGGTCATCCAGACCGGTCGACTTCCCTTAATAGACTCGGAGCTTGTCTTGAGGCCAGATTCGAGTCACAGGGCACATTGGCCGATCTGGAAGAGTCCGTTGCTCTATATCATGCAGCATTAGAACTCTGCCCCCCGGGAACTTCAAAATGGGATAGAGCCGCTAGAACTCTCTCTAGGAGCCTTGAAGATCGGTTCAAGTGGCTAGGTTCCATGTCGGATATTGAAGAGGCAACAAGGCTCCAACAAGCCCTGCCGCGGCTCAACGGTCATCCCTCACTGATATCCAACGGCCCCTCAGAACTCAGGCAGATTATCGGTGATATTATTCACGATGCACTGGGAACCATGCCACCCCGGCTCTTTAATACCAATACCGGCATCCTTTGTAACCGTGATGCCCAGATATCAGAGTTCGAGTGTAGCACGCAATACACCGAGCTCCTGAACTCTGTGGCATCAAATGCCACTGCTCACGACTGGCAACCCAAACTTGATCATATTCGTGCCGCTATTGCAAGCTACTTCCAGTATGCCACGCTATCCCACAGATGGAACGATGTAGAACCACTATTACACGACATCGCAGGTCATGGCAGTATTTATGCTATGCCGGAATCGGGTGCCGTGATGAGCCTCGCGAAGCTCCAAGCATTTTGTCGAACTGCCGTCGCGCAAGGTTATTCGTGGGCATGGAGTGACACTTGCTGTATTGACAAGACCAACAGTGTCGAACTTCAAGAATCAATTGGGTCCATGTTTTTGTGGTATCAGCGATCGGCGTTGACGATCGTGTATCTATCCGACCTTCCTATGAGTCCCGGTCTCGGACTCCTCTCCAGTCGTGAATGGTTTAAGCGGGGCTGGACCCTACAAGAGCTGCTGGCACCCCCTACAATGTTATTTTACACCAAAGATTGGACACTTTACATGGATCGTCAGTCAAAGAACCACAAGAAGGATCCCATCGTCCTCCAGGAGCTCGAAAGGGCAGCCGATGTCGCCTCGCGCTACCTTACGGATTTTCATCCCGGCATGGATAACGCACGATTACGACTTCAGTGGGCGTCAGGACGTCGTACTACACGACCGGAAGATGTGGCCTATTCACTGTTTGGGGTCTTCGACCTTCATTTGCCTGTTTTGTATGGTGAAGGGAAGGAGAAAGCTCTCGGGCGCCTACTGCAAGAGATCATATCACAGTCGGGAGACACGTCAGTTCTGGACTGGGTTGGGGAGGCGTCTTCATTCCATAGCTGTTTTCCTACCACCATCACACCTTACCACAGGATCCCCTATGCTCCGACGACTCTCAGCCACACTGCTATGCGACGATCCATATCAAGACTTCGGCAATTTGTTTCCCCCAGTGACGCACTGAAGCTGCATGAGAAGCTGGGCGGCTTACCTCTTCCGCGGTTTGAAAATCGCAGGCTTGGCCTCCCATGCATCGCCCACCGAGTTAAAGCCGTCAAACGGAATCGGACCCATCTCGATAGCCACGTGTACGGAATTCAGGCGATGGGGTTGAAACCGCTTGAAATTGTGTCCCAGGACGCGCTCATAGAAGAGCCGCAGAATAATTCGCCATATATTCTGATCCGGATCTGGGACCACACGCTACTGGATGGTTCGGAGGCGCAAGGCGAGGATGTTGCTTACAGGTTAATGGCGGAGCTTGAACAACCGTTCAGCGCACTTATGATAGAACAAATGCATCGTGGTAGGGAGTACAAAAGGATCCTGGCTTCTCACCTTATTGTTGGACGAGTCGAGGATTCGGCTAGTATCGCGAACAGTGAATTAATAACATTGGACATTGTATGATGGATGACTTCCTGTAGGATAAATATGTAGGACGTTCATTATTATACCCATTTACTTATAACAGCTACTAGTAGCCAGTGGAGATTGAGGTAGTAACAACTTCAGCCCTCTAGGGTGCCGTATTGCCTCTCACCCCTCACATCAGGACTCGGATTAATAGGCCCCTAGTACATCTGTACTTTGCGGATAGTGTCGATCATAGGCACTGTATAGTGCTTTCTGTGTATTCCCATTCAGGTCCAACTTCATGGATCCGTATTTTTGCCTCCTCCGCTACATCACTTCGGGAACATGCGGCCTACATGGCTGTATGGCTTCAGTCGCTCTTGCTACCAGTTTCCGACCTCGTTAGTAGGCTGACCTTTTTGCAGACCTAGCAAAGTTGCTGTATCTATGCCGCTCTGTTGGGCCTGACCATCGACGCCCTTCGTGAGCATCTGATGTGCCGGTTAAGTTTCACTGGGGTTCTCGTTCCTCTGATGCCTACTCGCTGAGTGGACTGTAAGTGTTCCTTTAGATTTGCATCACGGGCTATGACGAACCAATGGCATCTCAGTACTCGTTAGGGATGATATGATCACTGGCAGCCTTATCGTCAATGGAATTTGCCTATAGGCATCACGACCCAATCATGGTCGGGTATCAATTGTAGAATGCTTCGTACTTCTACGAAAGCTACTGCCACAGCCGTGATCACTCATGCTCTGCCGAGCAGGCACTTCCCTCAGAAACCTATATTGGTCAGAATCTGCAACTGTTCTTATGCCCAATGATACACCCTCTGGCCAACTTCCAAACACTATGGCTTCGCTCAAATTACGTGGATGTGTACGTGCAAAATGACTGTCCCTTCCAAGAACTCTAAATTAGTCAAGGATGAAACGAGAAATAGGCGGCACGGTGCACACCGAAAGTGCAAAGTTCTGCCTAGGTATTATGTAGTATGTTCCTTCACCGAGATCGTGCTAACGTTCAACGCTAACAATTATGAAATCACAATCATCCCCCTGATATCGTAAATGCGACAGTGTAATGTGGTCACTGTTCTGTTCCCATCTTTCCACACCTTCGTGCAATTTTCGTCTACTTCTGTGATCACGTGAGTCCAATGAGCTTCTGTCAGTTGACCCCGCTGTCAATCTCCGTTTTTTCATTCTTTGTTACTCAGGAAATTTTTTTATATTTTTCGCAGGTCATCTGTCAGTGCCCCATTTTTCTCGTTGTGGATAGGAATCAAGTTCATTTCCGAGAAAGCACTATCACGCTACCGAAGTGGACCCTGTGACGTGTAAGCAGATGATTGACGCCAAAGACAATTCTAGCGGTGGTAGAGCCTGCAGTTCAGAGAAGAAGCTGGAGGAGATATGGGTTGTACTTCTTGTAGGTGACGCCTAAGTAAAGTGTGAATTTTGGGATGGCGAATGGTGCGCACGAATGCTCACGTTTGGCGGGTCATCTGGGCGAGCTCCAGTCCACTGCTGGAAAGGTAGCAGAAATCTCTTTTCCGATCTTTCGGAGCCCACGGTCATTTATTCCCTTCTCGTTCATACACACGACGCAAGCTAAAGGGAACTACTTTGGAGTTCACCCACGCTCGCGTCTTTGTCAGGAATGATCATTCGGTTCGACAACCCGATCCAAGGGAATGGGAAAGACAGCTGTCCTGAAGAATCCACCTGAGCGGCTTCATCCCAGAGGATGGGGAAAGCGGTGTCGGACTTGGCATCAAGATTCACTGTTTAAGCAGGGGCCTCCCTTCAAGCTTCGCAATGACTTGGCACAGGTTACAGCCCCTGCCGTGGCTATTGTCGGGGGCACGGAGCTACACAGGAGATATGCATCATTGGGATCCGTCGATGGAGGTTACGAATTTCAGTTCAAGCGTTGCACGCCAGTGCAGTTGGTAGGTGGACTCGTCGGGTTTGTTTTCGACAAAGTACTAGGTGCTGTGTATTTTACTTTTCATCATTCGATAGGGGAGCCCCGGGTACCTGGACGTACAATGTACCGTACACGCACGTCAGTGGCTGGCACCGGAGGCATTTGAGTCTATATTCAAGGGGTGGACACATTTACGTGTATGCTGCCAAGCAGTGGGCATGTTTAATTCAGGAAATCGGGAAGGTTTGACTCCACAACGTTACCACCACGATTAGATTTTAACAACCCCATTCGCTTGGACTGAACTTTGACCATGACATGTAGAGACCCGAACCTATTGTTGACCCGTACCTTGGCCATGATGACGGTCAACTGATCATTTCAGTCACCCAACAAACTCCGTGGCATAGGTCTGTCACCGCCAGTCAATCAATTCCACCACAAGCCACATCGCCGGCGCTGTATATCGTGGGGGATACGCTTGTCCCTTGTCATCGACCCTGCAGGTACGTCCTCGATTGTGCTAACGCGGCGCTAGACCGGACTTTTCCTTTCCAAGTCCGGACCGTTCAGGACGAATGCAGGTCAATTGGGGATACTCTTCATTCGTCGACGAGGACACACCGCAGGGATACAGTTGACAACGTTTGGGAATCCCTGAATGATTGTGCACCTTGGTGATGGGGGTCACGCCACCCAGTGTTTCCTTATCTGATAGGGCAGGGAACTATCGTATTTTTATGATTGGTCCTAATAGGATATGGATAGGAACAGTGAGCGCTATGGGTTCTAACCTCTTCACCGGCAATCAAGGAACGGGCACTCTGCTTACTTACTTGAACTGACGGCCATTCCATTGGGAAGCAAGTGAGAATCATATCAAGAGCATAATATCATGGTAACATAGCACCATAGAACCTATAGTTAAAATGAGTGAAGTCGTTGATTTCGTTGGGGACAGGAGAAGTAGGCGAAATCCACTGGTTTGGTTGTCAGGTATCAGCCGAAGTGATGATGTGAAGATCAGAAATAATCCACCCCTTCAATCATCTTTGTCGTCGTATCGTGAACTGGCGAGGAGGCCAATGTACGGCTAACTCGCGACTTCTCGCCATCACCATCAATGACCCGAGAAGACGAAGACGAGCTCCTTGACCGTCCTCTTCTTGACTTCTTTCTTCCATCGCCATCACCGCTCATGACCGGCTCCTTTCTTCGACTCAGATAGATCGTTCTCAGATCCACTGTCATCACTTCCACATGAAACCTCACCTCCTCCCTCACAACGCTTTCAATCTCCCTCATTAGCGCACTCATCTGGCCCAGCCGGACATACAACACCGCAGACACGAGGCTCCGCTGGTCTGCAGGCAGAAGCGACAGGAAAAATCCCCGTTTCGATTTCAGATATTGCGTGGGGTACGGGGCGGCTCGAGCGGACTGTGTGCTTCGTGACGCGTCATCTGCACGGGGGAACCACGTCACAAGTGTATGCATTGGAATCTGGTCAAGTTGTTGCTGGGTTAGCGCCGCAGCGCCGATGCCACTTAGTTGCTTTAGTTCTGTCCACTGTAGCCGGCAAATGAGGTTGAACAAAACATGACCTCGACCAGGAATATTTGGGTTCACATACACTTCGGACGTCGGCGGCCATAAGGGTCGTGTTTAGCTTGTGTTGGAGGATATACGATGCACAGGTCTGAACCGTTTCCATCCCAAGGTGATCGGGCGTTATTTGAGCCGCGAGTCTTTGCTGTTTTTCATACCACTCTAGGATCTAGGACAACCATTTGTTAGCTTGGCATAGAAGTGTAAGACATAGGATAGTAAAAAAAAACACCTTCCCAACACTCATCGTGATCATCTTTGCACCTGCCTCGATACATGCAGACGCATGTGAGAGACAGGACACAAGCGACAAATTCGTCTGTATCGAGTGCTCATGCGTGAGCACAGCCGCGGCACGCATTCCTTCTTCCGTCGCAGGTAACTACAACAGTGAATGAAATGCCATGATATCAGCACAAGAATTGCACAGGACAAGTTGGGAATTGCATTGGGGAACTAACCGTCACAATGAGTCTCCACCGCCTAATGTTCGCCTCATCGAACAACGCAATCAAGGACCGGGCCTTGTTGACCATCACCTCCGTACTCGCATGCAGCCTGGGATCGATAAACACGACCACAGGCCCGGGGCAGAGGTCGAGAAGCGCGAGACTGAGCTCTACGAGCTATTCGACGCGGAAAATGAATATGCGCGCACGGGTACGCATAGCAACCACATTATTGAATATCGAATCGCCACGCCATAGTCATGGATGGCACCACCACCACGGAGGATGATTTAACAGAAGAATAAAGTGGCGGGGAGGGCATCCAAACGGGGACCGAACACCATTCGCCGGGCGCCAGAAAGAAGCGAGTTAGGGGGGGGGGGGGTGAATGAATAACATCGCATTTAACTGTTTATGGCACGGAGTCACTCACAAATTTGTCCATCGTCGCGTCTAACAGCGCATCTTCGCGCTCTGGATCGTCGCCATATCCTTGGATGGATCTGCCCCGTTTGCAACTAGTGCAAAGGACGTACTAATCAGCGCCGCATTCAGACACAGACAGGATTGCAAATTGTGAAGATAAGATAGCAGTAGTATGACAGACGGGGGTGCATTGAGAATGATTCGGACCTACATACCTATTTTGCTCGACGACCTTCTTCGCCGCAACCCAGGCGTGATAGCGGATATTGTCTGTGCGGATTTGGGCCGCTATATTTTCGGGGGTGAGGAGACACCCCCAGAACTGATGGAACGCCACGGCTAGAATATGTCAAAAAATGGCAATATATCAGCGCTGGCCAAGTTCAAATTAGCATCCCGCCATGACAAAGGCCGCGGCCACGGAAGAATAACCGGGGCATAGAGAGGGAAGGCCGATGCAGTATATGCATAACCAAAAACCGTAACATGACGAGGAACAAGCTTGAAGTACTCACTCTCGAGGTCGACCGTATCCGCATAGATGGGCACGTCGCCCGAGTGCACTATACGGGATTCGTCAGATCTTCCATGGCTTATTCAGACCAGTACTACCCCCGCTGTTTGTACCTTCTGAGCCGCTCCCTGGGTTGAACAGCATCTGTCTGAGCTGATACCCCCTGGAGACAGGGAACGTTCCCGAGGAGATCCGTGCCCTAGTGCGGTGGGCTGCGATAGGCGCGTCTACAGTAGGCAGTTCGGTGCAAGGCATCTCGGGCTTTGCTGTGCAGTGCGCAAAATTTTAATTGCGAAATGTCAGGGGTGTGTAGGTATTGATGTGGAGATCGATAGCTAGGCTGAGGGTTCGTATGAAATGCATCACGGCGAGCGGTGCCCCGCGTTCTTGTACTGCGAAATCTCGTGCGGTGGAACGCAAGCCACTCGACCAAGTGGCAAGTGGCTCATTGTCATCGTGCCACTCAGTGGAAGAAGACAATGGAATCGGTGGACACTGGCCATCAAACAATGAGCGTCCATTACAGCAAAATGGCGGTGTGCACAAACCAGACTGTGGCGCGGTCACTGTTTCGACATTGAGATCAGCATCATGATTTGCTAAGGACGATCAATGAACAGCGGGAGACCCACCCCCACTCACCGTTCAAACGTCACTGGTTCGTAACAAATTACATAGCAACAGAGTAACGCAACTGGCCCTTGCGCAGCAGGACATTTACGCGTTAATAGCAATCAGTCATTGGGCGGGAGCGCTAGCCTCCGAGAATACCGCTCTCACGTCCTCCCGACCCGCAGCTTAAGCCAGGCACGTTCTTCATTTAGCCAAAAGTACGTCTTGCAGCGATCATGGGTCTCGAGGGTCGGATATTTTTTCCAATTGCTGTGGGGCGGGTTACACATTTAGGCCGTGAAACTACCGGGCCCACCAGTAAAACCGCGATCAGTGAGCCTCACGGGTTGAATATTATGCAACGGGGAGGAGGGGGGGCAACTTCCATTCTCGCCCGATGCCGCACAATGCCACAACCCAAGCCGTGCCATGTCTTCTTCAAAGCTAAATTGGACTCTTGGCAAGGGGGAGGGCAAACAAAGAGGTCGCCGCCTTCGGAATGCAATCATTTATGCCGAAAACTGACAGACCCTAGTTTTTTTTTTCACTGGTTTGAAAGTGAGTCCGGTCACCACGGCGTTCGAAAGCCCACTTAGACGGCCCTGAGACTACTCTTTTGTTGGTTCCATGAGCAATGCTCTTCTAAAATGCTTTATGCGGACCGACCCGGGGCATTTAAGGGGCGTCCGTGGAAGAAGATGATGATGTTCGAAAACCCGTCAGGGACTAGTAGGAAATCTTTGTCAGTTATGGAGGAATCGGGGAACCGGTCCGATGTGATACATGAGAAAGAGCGGGTAGGGGGGCCGGCAGGAGGAATGCAGCATCCTGGTGTACGAGAAAACAGCAAGGACGAAGTGGGATCATCCATCGGATCCATTCTTCATTGTGAGTAGTCCCCCTGGGTTCCCCAGCACCCAGAAATCAATACTAGAACTTCAGAAGCAGCAGACACACTGAGCGTAACGTTCAAACGTTCACGATTCCCATGACCCGGATCGAGGGGGCAGATCCAGAAGAAGTTCTGACGAGAGGGGGTATGGATTAGAAGAAGCAAAGAAACCTACTAGCGCGCCTTAAACGCCACATGCAATGGTAGCCTTTGTGCGGTCGATACAGTGAGGCTGCACCCTGGAAACACTGATTTCATTGAAATATGACCACCGGGTGCAACGCACAATGCAATGCGTACGCCCCTTCCATTCCATGAGTGCTGCGGAGTCGATAGTAGGTGGCAGGGCCGGTGGTTCGTTTTGCCCCTCGCCCCACTCAACTACGGCGAGATCGTTTGCCGGCGAGCTCCAGTGAGACCAAGGTGGTGGTCCATCTTAAGTACACAAGTGACAAGTCCAGGAAAGAAGAGTACCATTCGTAGTTGGGACAGGAAACCAACTTGTGGCGGAGAATGGGCCCTGCATTGCACGGTGCAGCACGATCCATGCGGCAAACGGGGAACCCCCAAAAGTGTGGCCTGGCATCACCCACCGTGGTGATCACGGGTGATGCGGTCTTCGACTCTTCGAGCGAGAGAGCGGGGGCGAGCAAAGGCGTAGCGGAAGGTCGGCTGGTTCCGTCCGTTCCGCCGCACCTTCCATCAGAACATTCCTCTCAAAACAGATTGCAAAATGACCCTACTAATGCATAGTAGTCGATCCCATCTTGTTCGGGGGCGTCAATATGTCAGTTTTTCACCGCACTTTGGCAATTGCAACAATCCATCAAGGTCTGATGCCGATGCAGAGCTCGTCGCAACGCCGCCATCATTTTCGCAATGGCTCGGCGAGCCATGTTTCGCTGAGTCCAACAACGGGTTGACAGCGGTGGCAGAGTCGAACCCGGGGTACGTAAGTCATATTCGCTCAGATCTTCTCGAGGAAAAGGCAAAGTTATATATTCCTTTCTGTCGCCGCCCCCTGCCGCAAAAAAAAAAATTCATCGCCCCATCAAATCGTGATCGAAGATGTGCGAAGATGATCGTGAGCTGTTTCGTCACATTCGAACTGCCATCCGCTGTATGTCCGTTGTAAAGAGGCAAGGTATATACAGAATTATACGGAGTACGTGCGAGCTGCGTATTATACATGCATGTCCTGCACAAAACTTTGTACATTTGGTGGAAAGGAAGGACAATAAAAAAAACCTATTATGCCGTGAACTAGAATGCGTTGGGGGAGAAGGGACCTCTAAATAAAAAAAGAATTGCGAGAGCGAATTCGAGGTGCAACGATAGCAAAATAAACTGAATATACTCTACACTGTTTAGCCTGGCACACAAAGGGACAGCAAATCAAGAAAAAGGAGCGAGAGTCCGAGTCCATGGATGACGTTTAGCGATGCACCTGCGCACGCTCAGCAGAGTAGGAATGCCAACTGTCCATATCGCCCGTGTCGGACACGGTTTGGGCAAACGGAGGGAGTGTGTTGGATGCATGGTAATGGTTTGGCTGGCCATTGTGGTGCCCATGGGGGTGGTGGTGGTTGTTTGAGGACTGACGCATGCATGCGTCAATAACGTGTCCTGATGACAGCATCTTTTGCACCACTTACGCCGTAATGATCGTCCTCCACTTTGACCGACCCGTAATGATTGGAGTGATAATTATTGGGGAGGGGGTGCGTCAACGAGCTAGGTCGACTGTTGGCGGGCGAATGCGAATGATTCATTTGGGCAGGCTGCTGGTAGGGGAGAAAATGTGTCAATGGTGGATTCCAAGGGTCTTGAGGACGTGAAGCAGGAGGAAATGGCACTCGCCGAAAAGGGAGGACTGGAGGTCGAGCTGGATCCGGAGGGGGTGTTAGGCATTTGGTGGTGGAAGGCGGGGGCATGCAAATTAAATAAGGCAGAGCTGTTGCTGGACACGCCGTGGCCAGAGGACGAGTTGTGGGAGGGAATGTTGTTGTATTGATGCGAAAGCGGCTGGGGGATCGTCAGTGGCGGAGGCCGTGTGAGGGGATCAGGGTGGGATGCATCTGGACCCTAGGCTCGCGTCAATGGCATTGTCGTACCAAAGGGAAAGCGACGTACCATGTAGAGGTCGTCCATTTTGCGCTTCTTGTTGAAATCGCGGTCGCAGGGACGTGTGTCGTGAAAGGAGTTGAGGGAGTGCCTGCGGTATTCGGTGGAGAGATGGTGTCTGTGGTCGGACTCTGTGAGGAGGCGTCGCATCTCTTCGTTTTCTTTCAGGAGACGGTTGTTCTCCTGTTCGAGCTCGCGAATCTTGACGAGCGGAGGGGGGAGCGCGGCGACCTGGTCGGGAGTGAAGCCCAAGGCCGTCTGGAGTTTTGTAACGGTCTGTTCGAGCTGGAGAACACGTGTGAGGGGGGGGGAAGGGGTTGTGTGGAGCAACGCACCTGTTCGATGTAGGCTTTTCGCTTTGCACGATGGCGAGCTTGTGCTTTTGCATTACGGCTGCGCTCTGGACGATCGGACTGCTGTGACGCGACGGTGGACTCGCTGCTTGGGTGAGCCATCGAGGACATGTAACGTTATCACGTAACAGAGACAGAGAGGACGAGTGGTCGGGGGTTGAAAAAAAAAAAGAAAGCGAGGGGGAGAGTTATTATAGTTCAAGGCAGTAATAGCGACAAAGAGAGAGACAGCAGACGCGCATGCGAGCAGGCTATCCCATATACGAACGAGCCTCGGATTCCGATATTATTCGGGTTGTCAGTGTCAGAGCCATCGACCCTGCAGGTGGCAAAAAAACCCTGCTGGATGCAGTTATCTCCCAGATCGCGTTCGAATTCGCGAAGTCATCGCATTCCCTATAGAAAAACCAGGCTGTCGGATGGCAAACGGCTGGTCAGTGATACTCGCACCTCTTCACAGACAACGCGGCAACTTGCGACGTTGTGCCTCTGTGTACCTTTGTTGATCCCCGATCAAGAATTTATTTTATTTTTACTTCCGCATGTCTCCAAATCGAGCTCAGCGAGTGCGTTGTGCACGACGGCCACAGCGAGAGAGACTGGGCGTCGGCGCGGGCGACTTCCTGCGATCCAGTCTTCCTCTTTTCTCTCCGGTTATGACCCGCCCAATTTGAAAGCGGGCCCTTTCGAGATCCGCATCTGTCTCTGCTCTCCTTCTTATCGTGAATTTAGAGTTGCACGGTCCCCGTCGTTCGCAGGACAGCCAGAAAAAAAAAAGAAAATGCAAAAACCAGCGCGATTCTGGCGTGGTGACTTCGGAACCCGCCGGGCTCCGACAGGGTTCGTGACAGTTCCGTGGCTGCCGGGCCAGGTTTATCTTCAGTCCTCTGCACGCCTCTGATCCATTTTGCCGCATCATTCATCCTATCAAGCTGGCAAGTATTCCTCTCAGATCACAATGCACACCTTATTCTCCCCATCCTCCGTCTCCCATCACTCCACATCTCCGGCTGTCAAACACAATTCAATTCCTTATACCCCATATAACATCCTTTTTGCTATTTATGCTCCCCAGCCCTTCTCACGCAGGGCTGTGCGTCCTGTAATCGCTCAATCGAGCCATACGGTTCCCGTCGATTGGCCAACGCGCAGTTTCCCTTTGACTTTTCGTGCCAGTATTCGCCCGCTACTTTGACAGGATCGTTGATGAAAAGATAACATTCACTCTGAAACGTTTTTCGTCTTCACCGCCCTTCCCAACTCCTCGTGTCCCGGAGCTTAGGGGATGTATCCCCGTACTGCATAAATGAACACTTGGTGCTCCAGCGACAGCCCCCATCCAAGTCCCTAACAACAACAACAACAGCGTTCCTGTCCAACGCTATCAGCAACCACACTCGACAAGGAAAGGTCTCAGATCAGCCCATGGTCGTTGACCGTCGTCAACGCACTTGTTCCCACTTTCATCCAAGGTGCCGAAACACCCGGCGCGGGCCTTCCTGTCAAACCAAGTGAAATTTCCGGTGCTTCCGATTTGAACCTGTCCAGCATCTCGCCCAGATCAGTGGAGCTGCGTCGTGCGCCGCAGGCCTTCGTGGCGGTACACACTCCACACACAGGTACGTGGGTACAAGCATGCACAACCGAAGCGCAACCGTAGCCTGCATGTTTGCCACACTTCCTCAGCGACTCGTTATCTAGACGTGCAAAACCGTGTATCCGCGACCAGCGCTCGCTGTCATGGTCTTCTGTCTCAAGTTGAGCGATATACACATATATAGCCACTACTAGATACGATCAAAGTAGCAGCTCCTTTTTTGTTCCCATTCCGGGCTCTCGATGCCACCCGAGCCGACGATCTGCATTGTACGTTATCAGCCCTACGTTTCCTGCTTCCTTATACCCGAATCTCCGTCTCGCTTCACCCGCAGTCCAAACACACCTCTGTTCATCGTACACCTCCTGCTTTTCCTATCGCCCTCTTCCTGCCTGGGCGCCAATATTAGAGCGGTGAACTCGATGGACCCGAGATCCCAATATATCCACTTTGGGATATCTGCCAGGCCTCGTGGATTGCTCAAGGCAAATGTATTAGGCATCCGCGCATGTTCGCCACTATCATTTATAATCTAACCGAAGATAAAGGGGCCACACACAATGGGGGGAGGGGGGGGGGACGACTTCCTGGCCTCTCAGGAAGAGAGCTCAGAATGCTAAGCGTCGTGACTGGGCTCCTTCGACTCCAGCTGATAGTCAGGCATCTGAACATAGCTGCCTCTCCCCAAGTCCTTCTTCGACTTCATGATGTGAAGTAATCGGAACCAAGGTAAATGCACAGGCGAAATGAAATACAGTATGCGCTAATGGGTAACGAGAACCATAATGATTGGATCTCGTGTATGTACAGCCAATCAAATGAAAAAACACCGAGACTACGTATTGCGTACGACCAGCATCTGTTACCCCTGGTGGTGCTACCAAGCCTCCGTTCGCCCACTGTGAAATGCCAAGTGAGAGTGCGTGCCTGCTTGATATGAACGGGGGAGTCCCAGCTGACTAGTACGCCAACGCCAACGTTGCCCTTGTTTGCGAGATGAGTCCCGAGTCAGTGTTACCTTTGTTATTGCATATTGCACAAGGATCCGAGATAAACCCAATGCGAGCAGTCGTCCAACGCCCACCCACCTACCACTGATGCAACGTGGTCACCGTGCATGGCCGCATTAGTAGATTCGAATTGATGCCTCCGATCAAGTTTGAGCCGTCGAGAAGAGTCAGTTTCAGAAACAAGGTGCCAAGAATGCACGGTCACCGCCTTGTGTCAACAGGCCCTTTTGTCCTGTTCAGCCATCCTTGGCAGTATTACGGTCTTCGAACAAGAACAAATCAACCTATCGAACCTTGCCGTGCCACCTTACCAGAAGCCTTCGGACCCATTGAATGACGAAGCATTGGATTTCAATAGCCTTCAACTTTGTATGACGTGTGCGTCTCCTCCGTCACATCTGAACGATTGCCGCCCATATGGCGGCTGCCAACCAACCAGAGAGTTGGGGGAGTCCCTGCGTGATGGACCACGGCGGCCCGATGCGTTTGATAGGTACCCCCTACCTGTCGCGCGGGGAGTCAACAATGTACATACGCACCTTGGTGGCAGCTGGCAGGTGGAGGGAAAATCCGCTATCCTCGTTTGTGCTCCTCTCTCGGCTGCACACGTGAGACGCAAAGCCCTCTGAGAAAAGGGGCCGTGCTGTGTAATACTGCAAAGACCCCGTCGCTATCACGTGCCCGGCCCGCTCCAGATATGATTCTGTTGTGTTTGTGACGGCGCACTAGACTTATACCGTATATACCACAACTGGGTGCAGCAGCTGACATGCTTGCTACTAGAAGCCCGTATTTAAAAAAGTGTCTGGCGGAACGCCGGTCCCGTGTTGCTTTTCTGAGGTGGCGCACAGAGTCACCCCCCCCCCCCAGTTGCTTGCATTCCCTATCAAAAACGTCCATCATGGGGTTCTGGTGGCCAATGGGAATGACTGCCGCTTTGACAGCTGGGGACATTTTCCCCGCTCGGTTTACACTGGAGCGACGAGCCCAACAAGTTCATTGGGAATGCGTGGGGGTGAGAAAAGACTTTTGGAGCCTTTAATTGTTGTTTATCGGCGTGTCAGAGTACGAAGGACGACAGATCCGAAACAATGTTCCAAAATGTCCTGCTCCCGCTTTTGGCTTCCCCTTTTTATTCCCTCCGGAGATGCGCGGCAAAATTGGTCCAAGTGCGCCCTTGCGAAGCGAAGAACGGAACGAGCGAAGGCCCCTCGCGAAGTCCCATAAAGCCATATTTGTACATAGGGCGCTATGTATCCCAGCTTGAGCTCAGAGCAATAAGAAAAAATTCTTTAGCCCAATGTGAGGCGATAACTCGGAGGATGCAAGTAGCGTCGCAGAAATGTGTATTGTCCGCAGTGACATGCATGCACCCTGTCAGAGACTATAGTAAAGTCTGGATGGAACTGATCGAACTGTGTCGATCATAACCCGCCGTCAGGGGTAGAACGAAATCGGTTATACGGAAGAACTTCTATCGTGAGTCAGGTTTCCCCAGATAACAGCATGAATTGAATTGTGAAGCACCCATAATACATTGCCGACATGATCGGTTGTCGCCCCCCGATACAGTCAGACCTGAGACAGCACCCGGTCTTCGCAGCACCCTGCAGAAAAGTCTAGACATCAAATGTCACTGCAAGGATCAGAAAGGGACTTCCTGGGCAGCGGGGATAATCACGACCCTGATAATAGCATCTATCAAAACTAGCATTACACCGACAAAAGTCCATATACGAACACGCAATGAATCTGAGGGCATGAATACATATAGTTACCCACAGACCTGGCCTAGATCTCCTCGTCGTCTGAAAGGACAAGTCGGCGCTTTGGTACTGGCCGATGCACCGCAGTTTTCTGCCCATTCGTCCCTCGATCAGAATCGCTCGATATATGAACTGGATCAGATGCCTGAGATTTCTTCTGGACAAGTCGAGGCTTGGGACGCGGTTTGGGCGCGGGGGGCGGTGTCGGCGACCGGCTACTGCGGAGAAATCGAGTGACCTCGTCATCACTCGAATTACCACTGTCAGAATCGACGTTGACCACCGTGACGCCTGGCGCTGGACTCGATGTGCGTGCCCGTTTGGACCCCGCGCCGTCCTGAGTTTTTCGCCGCTTCTTGGTCCCAGCGGCCCGCATCGTCGCAACTCGTCCGCTCTCTTCGGCTGCTCTGGCAGTTCGCTCGCGTAGCACCTTTTCTCGCTCCAAAAATGCATCCATATCTCCGCACTCATCATCACTGTCTTCGATGAATTGCGCTGATTTATATTTTTTCTCTTCCTTCTTCTTTTTCTCCTTTTTACGTTTCGGCTCATCGTCAGGAAGTTCACCGACTTCATCGGGCGATTGCGATCGCCGTCGTCTGCGTCTTCTTGCCTTCTTGGTAATCAGTGCATTGGCCTTCTTACCCTCAAGGTCGATGGGATCATGCAGGAATTGGTCGATAACATCGTGCCTGTCTTGTAGGACAGAAGGAACTATCTTTGCAGGGACCACCCATTGTAGTTCATCTGCGCCTGCGAGACGTCAGCTATGAGTCTGGATACAAGGCAGAAACAGCACACCTTCATCCTGGACCGTGAAGTCAAGCAGGCGGAATATGAGCTTAAGTTTCGCGTTCTTCGTTGCTGCATCCGCGTGTTCATCGCTGATGTAAGGAATTGCTGAGACCAATTTCAATCCATCACATTCGCGAAGGCTGGCGACAGACTCACCATAATCTTTGAACTTGGATATTGCCTCCTTGGAAGGGATACCACGTAGATGTGGATTATCCCCCGCATCGTCGGCGTCATCCACGTCTTTCTGATCGGTCTCTTCGATGATTCGTCGACGCTGGCGAACGACCAATACAAGAATCTATTGCACCGCAAACGTTAGTCAGCACAGCACCGGGACGTAGGCCGCAAGCCGATTACTTACGTCTTTCACCCATTCAACTAGATCACGTTGGCTATCCTCAACAAGTGCAGCAACGGCGATTCCGACTTGTTCGCTCCAAGAATAACCTTTCTTAACTTGCACTTCTGTGGATTGGTTTCTGGTGTCTTCCATGGTATCACGTGTGCGTTCAGGCTTCCGTTCCGGCTCCCAACTTGAGTACTGTTTCCAGTGTCCGCGGTTCATAGGGAACAGCGCCTAGACGGGCTTCGATAAGCAACTCAAAGCGTGTGTGCTCCAATTGCAGACATGAATGCCTCACCTCAATCGCGAGGAACGGCTCCTCTTCCAGGGCCTTGAAAAATCTCCGTAGTATGAATGCTATTATTTGCACCAGATCCTTGTACGGCTGGTCCTTCGGAAGCGATCGTTGATCATCGAGAATCGATTTGAAGAGGGCCAACGTTGAGACCTACCAACGTCTGTCACACTTCCATTCTTTAACGATGGCTCAGTACGCACATTGAAGTATAACCCCTCTGCTTTCACCTTCACAGCCTGCCTGTGAATGAGATTCACAACCCTTTTCATGAGCTCTGGGGAATCGAACTCCTTGTAACGCGAGAGATAGGTCAACAACGTCCGAGTGATCTCTGGGTGCGCGAATTTCTGACGGAAGGGGATGTTATCATTATCAGTAATGTCGTGCGGATGCTGCGTGGCCCCCCTACCATCTCGAAAGCTTCGAAGGTGAACATTGTCTCGTGCACCACTTCCTCCACGCTGTCATCTGCTGCCTCGTCTTCGACATCAGGTACACCGTCCTCCTCGGTCGTTCCATTTGCTTAAAGTTCGTGTCACCGATATTACGGGTCGGTACAGAGGTCGGATCTAGAATTACCTTTCCCCTTTGTTCTCCTGGTGGCCTTCTTCTTTCTCACGTACATTGCTCCACTATTTTGCTTTCCCCATCTTTCGAGCATCCGCAGAAGCGCATAGGCCAGGTGGACACTGGCATCGAGGTAGTTTAATGACTGCGTGCCTTCTTTGAAGGAGCGGAGGCTTTCTAGAGCAATATCCAGAACATCGCCGTTATAGATGAGTTGTTGTTGGAGCAACCTCGCTGCCTCATCGAGATTGGAGTCGGAAATTACCGACGAAGCCATGATGTCGATCAGGAGAAGCAACTGCGTCAGGCATTCGATACCTGCCTGCAGCTCGGTCCACATCTTGGGCTATGCAACGATAAGGATATCACACGTATCAGCTGGAGAAACGAATGCGACGCGGGCGATATGCTGCTGCATTCCATACCTTTTCTTCCATAGCCCCCCGCATGCGTTTCAGGACCCATACTATCCAGCTTCGGTCGGTGGCTTCTGCCACCAAGCCAAGGCTCCATTTCCGCTGGATATCGACCGCGTTCTCTTTTGACCTGGATGTGAGGAAGAACTCAAGGAACCACTTGGTGGTGTATAATAAACGGAGATGATCCTTTTCGGTTATTTTCGGCCTCTCGGATTTGATGTCCCGAAGTAGGGAGGCTAGAAATGCTGCAACACATGATGAACAACACAATCAGCAACGAAAGGAGGGGTGGCTACGGTTGAAGCAAGCTTCGACAAATTCCCTAGCAAAACCTTGCAAGACTATCTTTGCCTCCGTCGACAGATTATCCTCTCTAGCCAATTCGTCAATTTTGTTGGGCTTCTTTCCCTTGCCTCGCTTCGCGATGTCCAGTATGTCACCTGATTCTTTGCTGATCGCAGTTTGGCGATGGAGGACCAATGGCCTTGAGGACGCGGAAGCTTGCGGCTCCGCGGACGTTGGCTCGGCATCATCACGAGGAGCCTGGGTCTTCTTATTGAGCTGAACAGTGAGTGTGGTACCGAACCGCGAATGCCGCGAAGCCGCATATCGCGCAAGGTCCCTTTTTTGCTTGTCCTCCGCGGCCAAAAGACGTTGGAGGCTTTGCGCAGGTTGCTGAAACAAAAGACTGGACTCACGCTCATACATACGGCCAATATAAATGAAGTCCCACCTTCGTTTGGTCAGTCGCCAGCGACATGGGCTTGATACTCCTGAACAACAGATAGAAGATTTCCAAAACCAGCGTGTTGAATGAATTAAAAAGTGGATCGTTGTCATTGTTGGAAGCAATGGTCAAGAGAAGTTCCAATGTGTGTGTTTCAGAAAATGACTTGACGAGTTTGCTTTGAAGAGAGGAGAACTCGGCCTGGTCGGCGCTGAGATGCATATTCACCGGCAGGTCTTTGATGAATGCGAGGTTTCGGATGAGATGGAGAATCACATTGACAAGCTGGCCGTCGCGTTCCGTGCGTTCTTTGACTGATTTCGACAGAGGAGGTAACATGACACCAAAAAGCGCTTGCATGACACCTGGTTTGAGGAGCGCAGCCTTGTAATTGAGATGGCTAAACGTGAGCTGGGTGTAGTCGGTTCCTTTGTCCAGTTCTTCGTCCAGTTCCTTCAGCTCCTCTGCCATATCGATTGGCCAGGTCATCGCAGTCATCAAATCGGCACATGCTATCGCCCGCTTGTCTTCGACGAGTCCTTTCCCGGCTGTAGCAAGGAGGATGGGAACCAAGTCGTTGGACAGAACCCGTGTTTTCCAAAAGACACGCGCTACACTGCGTTCGTCGTCTGTGTCGTCCATGCGCCATAGTTTTTTCAGGTCTCTCAGACAACCCATCACCTCGTCTCCCATGCGGTACACGCCACCTTCATACCCGCCGAGGGCGTCGACAACGCGCTTGACAATGGGTTCCAGTGTTTGTCTGCCGTCAGCACCCTCGCCTTTGTCTGATACATGCGAGGAATGTATCGAAATCACGTCGTCGTCGTCGTTCATGGCGGTAAGGAGTGAGTCACAGAAGGTCACAGATGAACGCGATATGTCACACCACGTGATCTCTGTCACGGTCACACCCTTCTACAGCTTATTACGTCCCTACCCTTGAAGTCCCTCCCACAGGATTCCAAATCTCAGATCATTGGCACGTCTGCCTCGTGTGTGCTTGACTTCCATGCGGGAAAATAAAAGTTTGATAGATTGTGTCCGTCCGATCAGTGGCACGGCCAATGGACTGATAAATAACGAAAAAAAAAAAATCCTCCACATTCCGAAACGTATGAGGGTAGAGCTACGAGGCGCCGTTCTTCTTGGCAGCCTCCTTCTCTTTCTTGAGTCTCTCCCTTTCTGCGTCCGCTTTTACAGCCTCATGTGCAGCATCGTTGAGACCCAGCCTGTTGCGTGCAATCTGCGGTGGAAAAAGGACTCAGCCAAATATTCCTAATGGGCCACGAGAGCAAGAACTGAGATCGATTGCGTACCTCGATGGCGTAGAACTGCATCCGGGTAACTGATAACACGTACAGATCAGCGGGGATCTCTGATGTGCATGCAAAACACCTGGAGGCACAACGAACCGAAGATAGTGTTCGTTTCAGAATATCCCCCCCTTGCGTCCGTCCTGATCAGTGAGCCGAAGTTGAAGTCTTTCACCTTTTTCTCATATCTACACGGATGGGGATGGCTGTTAAACTTTCATGTGATAGGGTGTGGACTGACGCATTGATGAAGGCTCTCCACCGCTTCTTCCCGTCTTCGCTCTTGAGCCAATCTTCATCGAGCTTGATGAGTTTCTCGTGTTCATTCTCAACCAGCTCTGGAAATGCGGAAATTACGTGCTCGTAGATTTCATCGTCCAATCTGCGATGCGCTCAGGACTTTCTGCAGAGGGGGAGATGTATTCGCACTCACTTCGAGAGCTTCAGCTGGCTCGGTGGGACTTTCTCGAGGAGGCCCCAGTACGTCTTTGCATCGGATGAGAAGGGCGGTCTGTGGATCCGAATGGGCGTCGTACTCACCTGGGCGTGCTCTACGGCTTTGACCGCAAATCTGGTGATGCCGATAGATCTGTCAGTGGGCGCCCCAGCAAGATCTCCCTCACTCACTGTTTTTCGATCTTCATGAAAGAACAGCGGTCAGCGACTAAACTAATGGAAGACGTTCAGAAGACACACATCGGCAAGATTTTCCGCTTGGTTTGGGTCAAATCCTGGTATCGACATCGTTTCTGATTACGTCCAAGGTCCAAGTTGATTCATCCCCCTCACACATGCCCAATTTAGGGTTAGGGTTAAATCGCAGTATCTCATGGGCACAAGCTATTGCGACAACAGACGAAACCCCATCCCCTCAATTACCTTTGCCCTTATCTACGTCAAGCCCGAACCGCTTCAACTTCTCAAAATACTTCTGAACCCGACTCGCTACCTGTCTCGGTGTCCTCCGTCCTCCCATAGCCTGCGATATCTTTGCCCAGCTGCACAGGAACAGTGAAGAGTGTGACCAGACGCGCAAGTCGAAACACATACCGATTCCTCTCTCCATCCGGAATTTCATCCAAGAGTCGCTCTAGTAGATGTTGTTCGGATACCGACCATACTTGCTTGTACGTATCAGAGCGTGACTTGTTCATCTCGGTGTTTGCATCTGCAGAGGAGGACAGTGGCTCCGTCTTCGGCTTCCGAGTTGCACTCTTGACTTCCGATGACTCCCTGGATCGCTTCCCGAGCGATGACGGAGAAGGAAGTGCCGAAGAAGGGTCTTTGAGTTCCACAAGTCCTTGGGGTTGCAGTTTCAGAGATGGTTTCCGTATTCGAGACGACCGGACAGAGAGGTCAGTTGGGTAGGCTGGTGCACGGCCAGCTCTACCGAGTCCATGTTCTGAATGTTGTCCGGATTGGTGTATAGGTGTTGCACAAGAACTGTCGGCGTCCTCCTCACCTTGGACGGAAGTCCCGTCCACGGGGGTAGGAAGAGTAGAATGGAGTGTGAGTGTGATTCCCGTGCTGGCGTCTACCTCGGTGCTCTCATCATCATCATGGTGCATGAACATTGAATCTGAACCCTCCCCAAATTTGCACCCAACGGCCAAGTCGGGTCTGACTTTTCGTTTCTTTAGCTCGCGGGTGCGAGTCGATTCCTGCATGGATGGGGTGCGTGTTTCGGATTTATCTTCGGAGAGTGGAGTTGGTAGAATAGTAGTAGGTGGCTCTGGGTCATTAGTGTCATTAGAGGTAAAAGTAGGATCGAGGGTTGAGTCTGAGTGGGCGGTGCGGTATATACTTTCGAGGACGGGGTCGACGATAATTTTGCGAGCGTCCTTCACGAGTTTCTGAAGTGCGGAGAGGGGTGTCCGTTGTACCGGTTGGGGAACAGTGCGCTGAGTATGATGGAGTCTCGTTCGTATGGCGAGCGTGCGGAGCGGGGTTGGATCTGCTATTATGCGTCGGGGGATGGAACAGGAAGACGGCCGAGTTGACGCACCACATGAGAATGCCTGCCAGTCAATCTTGTCTGGAAATGTTGCGCTGGGATGATACGCTTCGAGCTTGAGAATTTTGTCCCCATCCCCCAAGAGGCCCTAAGCTGGAGTTCAACTGCTGTGCCGCAGGGTGGTGTGGCTATGAGCGCAGCACTGTGCAACGTGCACATACCTGCATATCGCTGCTCGTCCGAGCGAGTGCCTCCCCCCTCAGCTGCTTGAGTCTCTCGATATCTGCCTGAGTGCGCGTGAGCAGCGATCGCTGGCGTTGGATGTAGGCAGACAGCGCCTCGAGTCTGGGGAGTGTCAGTGAGAATTCGAATCAGCAGCACCAGTGCATACGTGTCGGCGCGTCTCGAGTCCATCCGGTCGTCGTCGTCGTCGTCGTGGTCATGGCCACTTTTTGATTCGTAGAGAAGTCAAAATTTGAGACTAGGAGAGGGCGTGATTATCTAAGGAAGGTCGTTCGCACGCTTGCCCTTCTCTCATCGACGGCGATGTCGATGCACACGGCGTCGTCGACGTCGCTGCCGTCGAGCATTGCGAACCTCAACGCGCTGGCCTCTCCGCGCAGAATGTCGTCACCGACCTCGCCGAACCTGGTGTGCCACTATCATACAGCGATGTCATGCAAACTGACCGGCGATGCAGCCCGAACCAGTCTACGTGCCACGAAGACATTCACAAGAGAAAGAGAGCCAGTCTGGCGATGATGACAGTGACGACGATGACGACGAGGGAAATCGCACTTGGGTCAGGAGCCAATCGCCATCGACATCCGTCTCCCAATTCGCTGCCAATCTCCGTCAACGCGTCGGTTCACTCATGACACCCGTGGTATCCGCCAAACCACTCCCAACCGATGCTGAACTGGAGGCGGAGGCTATGCGAGAACGCGACCGAAGCAGACGTGAAGCAGAAATGATCCTCACGCGCGAAGCAGAAGAGAGAAGGGCGATGGAGGAACGTGTATTTGCATTGATGGGCTCATCCCCACAATCATTGCCTCCGCCCACCCGCACACGCTCAAACACCCTTCCCAATCCTTCCTCTCCTTCGACCCCCGGAAAGGAGGAAGGAACAAGCTGGTGGACAACAGCAAAGAACAGACTAACACCTACGAAAGAAAAGGAGTCACTTACTCCTGCACAGCAGATTATACACGACGTCAAAATCCGCGAGAAGGAGAAGAAAAACTCGAAGGGTAAAGAAAAGCATAGACCTGCCCCAACCACTCCGGGAAATTCGGCAGATTTCAATCTCAAGATTCCAATTGGCGGTCGTCAACCACACACATCCTCGCCCACCTCGCCCAGCCCAAACAAGACCCCAGTAAGGTTGTCGCCACAGCCAGCAGCAGCACGCCCTCCCGTGAATCTCTCCCCGATCTCACTCCAGCGTGGTTCTTCTCCTGGCGGATCACCCGCTCGTGAACAACCCCCTATCTATGCAACATTCACGCCCTCCGGAACATTAGATGTTCCAGGGACTCTATTGGTGATCGCTAAGCGCTTTGAGAAGCTAGAACGTTGGTCTGTTTCTCACGTCCGTGCATTGGAGGAACGCATGGGCGATGTAGAACGATGGCTCGTTGAAAGAGAAAATGAGCGTGGAAAGGAAAGCGATGATGCCAAGCAGTCACCAGAGTCAGAACTGGGTGCACTCAGAGACGAAGTCGTAGAGTTGCAGTCACGCATCGGAGAGCTTGGACGAGAAATGGCGCGCTTTGCAACGTCCCCTGCTGCCCTATCTGATAGCTTTTCGAGTTACGAATCCCGATTTACCAGCACCACTTCATTCACGGAGTGTTCTGCTTCACAAGAACCAATCAGTACCGTTTCACTCGTTGGTGCGAGAGCGAACGGCATGACCACTCCGCGTCGCGTGCCCTCGCTGACTGCTCGCGAGTCCACCAGCCCCCCACTCGCTCGCGTGAGTACACACCGCACTGGTACACGCCTACCGTATCCAACGGGGGATTACGCCAGTCCTGAGGCATTCGTCTCTCCGACGCATACCCCTGCTAGTTCTCCCCCAGCAACATCCCGTTCGACGTCGATGGTGATTTCTGGTCTTCCATCGATGACCAGTCCCCTCGGGACACCGCCTGTGTCCATGTCTCCCCCTCCAATGCGCGCGATGTCCCCTACACCCAGTGGACTCCCTGCACTGGGCCTGCAAACCATTGCACGAGGAAGTGTCAGTCCTTCCCCTATACCCACTGGAAGGAAGCGGTACACGGTTGCACTCGGTGGGCCGATTGTGCCGCCTCCCGAGATCGAGGCGGGGTACGGGCGCGAGAAGGAGAGAGAGAAGAACGATACAGGGATCCCTTACTTCTCGTCGACCACTGAGAGCAGTGAGGACGATGACGAAGACATGTCTGAGACCGTTGGAAAGAAAGCCGCGTCTCGGGCCATGGCTGCTGCGAGATTGACTAGCGGGAGCGAGTCGAATTTGCGGAACATCTCGAGTCCAGGAAGTCGCGCGAGGGCACAGTCGGGTTATGGCAGTGCCATGAATTTGCAGGACATCCAGGCGCAGGGGAAGCACCGCTTCCGATCTCAATCGACTGATCTGCGTTCTGATTCTACGTTCGGCACCGACTTGCATCCCAGCAAATTTGTCGATCCGCTCGTTTTGCGGCGACAGTCGAAGTCAGAGAAGGTAAAGGAGAGCAAACCGTTGGTAGGTCCGGGGAAGAAGGTCCCCGTTGGCCAGCTTGTTGCGTTTTTCGACTCAGAGAGGAGGAGCTGAAGCTGTGTACTAGTGTAGGACTTGTTATACCCCTGTTCGCTTTGCTGTCGATTAGTAGTGTCTGCTTAGTCATCCATGATGCTGTCTCTGAGAAACAGGCTTCCATATTGGGATGTGTACCAGTCCTGCCTCCATGAGTGACCAACTGGTCCTTGAGAGCGGATTAGCAAGTCCACCGTCCTTTAGCTTGTACACTATACACCCCTGCCTCGGTCTCTCCTTGCATGCCCGGACCGGCGTCGCCTCTCACAGTGCGCACGCCCAGCATGACTCCTGACAAGTCTACTCCCAGGCGGAACACGGACGACGACGAAGCACGTCCATATGTTATTGTATGCGACATAGGAAAGGGAAGTTTTGCGACTGTATATAAAGGATACCATGAGGTGCGCATCCGTGGCATGTATGTCCCTGTCCCAGACTGACTCCAGGGGCGCTAAGGAAACACACCACCAAGTTGCGATCAAGGTCGTTCGCAAGGATATCCTGACCGCCAAGTTACTCGACAACCTCCAAAGCGAGATCGAGATCCTCAAGTCGCTGTCACACCGTCATATCACGAAGCTCATTGATATTGTCGTATGTGGTGTTCGGCTCGTCGTTGGGGTCTGCTGTGGATGTGCCTTATCGCGACTCTAACTATTTTCACAGCGTGCGGAACGCAACATATATCTCATTATGGAATATTGTGCTGGAGGAGATCTAACGAACTATATCAAGAAGCGTGGCCGCGTCGAGGGTCTCGAATATGCACCAACTCCAGGAGCCGCTCTTCAATACTATCCTCACCCCAAGTCTGGTGGCTTGGACGAGATTGTTGTTCGTAGCTTCTTGCGTCAACTTGGTAAGTTCTCTCCTGGAAATATACCAATGTTCATCCATAAGACGCATGACTAGCCCGAGCACTGAAATTCCTAAGAACCCGAAACCTAATCCATCGAGACATTAAACCACAGGTACTGCATTTAGAGAATTCGTTTTCGCAGGACTAATCTGCCCCAGAATCTCCTACTCAACCCTGCTTCACCTGAGGAGTTCGTCAAGGGACATCCTGTCGGTGTGCCAATATTGAAGATTGCAGATTTCGGCTTTGCGCGATCCCTACCAAATGCGATGTTAGCCGAAACGCTCTGCGGCTCACCGTACGTGCTTCGAAATGTAGCCACTTTTAATATTGAGCTCGTTGACTAGATTATACATGGCGCCCGAAATTCTAAGATATGAGAAGTACGACGCAAAGGCCGATTTATGGAGTGTTGGTGCTGTCCTATACGAGATGTGTATCGGCAGACCTCCATTCCGTGCACAGAACCATGTCGAATTGCTAAAGAGAATCGAGCATTCGAAAGGCGTCAAGTTTCCCGATGAAGACCCTTCCCTCGCACCCTCACACCCATCTACTCCCACGCCAGGTTCTGCCAAGCCAGAGGCTCTGCCGATTGTTCCTACGGATATCAAAAACCTCATTCGTGCGCTCTTGAAACGCCAACCAGCCGAGCGTGCAAGTTTCGACGAGTTTTTCAAGAGCGAAGCCCTCGCGAGATCAAAGTTTCCACGATTGGCTCCCGATATGACATCTCGCACGTCGACTTTGATGACGGCTATGAGTTCGCAAAGAGATGATGATGCTGATGATGATGTCCCAATCGGACATGTTCCAGAGCACCACCGAGTCATACCGCCCGAGGTCCTCGATCCGAAGGCAATGATTCCTCCTAGCAAATTTCACTTCAGAAGGCGAGACACGAATTCGGAAGATAGCCCTGTAAGTGGGCCAACTTCACGCCCAAGGTACCCAACTTCTTGACATTGGTCGTTGTTCGGTTTAATATCTTGTTTCTTTGTAGCTCCTCTTCGGCGAATGGTAAGGCGCCCACAAGTCCGCCTGTATCAGCTCAAGAACCCACCAATCCGGATGCTGATGGGTTCGCTCGCACTACTTTCGTCAAAGGTCGCGTTGGCCCTAAGCCGTTGTCCACGGAAGGCTCGATCATTCCGGGGGAATCGGAGGAGGACGGTTTGATTCGAAAGGAATACGTGCTCGTTGGCGATGTTCGCGCACTCGAATTCAATCAAGCAGTGGATGGCATGTTGCATTTGCAAAATCAGCTATATATGACGTCTAATGCATGTTATAGAACTCAGTTCTGTTCGACGGCGGCGGGAAATGGAACGTAACCCCGGTTCCCCACTTCCAGACGATATTTATCCTCCAGACCGTGTCTCCTCTTCACCACTCTCCGGTTCACCCCGCTCCGCGCCACCAATAACCACTCGTAATACGACATTCCCACCTCCGCCACATCCTCACGCACCCCCCCTCTCCTCCTCGCCCTCTCGTGCCGCCTCAAATGCTCTTAGTCGTGCTATAAGTCTTGCGTCGCGCAAGCTCTTTGGCGTCTCATCGCCAAAATCGCCCATATCCCCCGGTGCCGGTCATTACCAATCGTCCTCACCACGGCGACCGCAGATTCTCATCCGGTCGCCTACGAGTGAGGGGTTGAAGGAGAAAAATGGGATGCCTGTTGAGCTTGACCCGATGGAAGACCAGTTACTGGAGTCGTTAGAGGAACTTGCACAGAAAGCCGATGTGTTGACGCACTGGGCGGACGAGATGTACGAAGGCGTTAAGGCGATTCCACAGAGTTGGTGTCTTTGGTTCATTAAATGTTGTCTGTATATTTACTGCCCTTGTTCTGCAGAACCCCTTCCAGATCCCAACAAGTTCATGCGCCGCGAAGGAGAGGCAGAGAAACACGCTATACGAAGACGAAATGCAGTTCAGGATGCGGAGTGTAACGCCGTAACATGTGTTGCGGTGTATATGCTCTTGATGTCTTTCTCCCAGAAGGGAATCAACAAGCTCCGGAATTACCAAGAACATCTGCGAATGCGACATCCAGACGGGGAATTTACAGTTAGTGAAGGTTTTGACGATGGTGAGGTCTTGTTTCATATTGACAAGAGAGAAGCTGATCAAACGTATTAGCGCTTTCTTGGTTTAAGGAACAGTTCATCAAATGCAATGACCGTGCAGCGCTCGTGAAGACTTGGTTGCCTGCCCAATATGATGGTCCCAAAATTTATCTCGAACAACTGGTCTACGACCGTGCATTGCTGCTCGTAAGTCATTTGAAGTTTACTTCCCCGATTCTGAACATCACTTTCTCTGCCTAGAGCCGAACTGCGGCACGGAAGGAACTGCTAGATCAAGCGGCAACGCCTACCGAATGCGAGAAGCTCTATGAGGAATCGCTTTGGTGTCTCTACACCCTCCAATATGACCTCCAACAAGACAACCCGTTTTCGGAGGAAGACCGCACCACGATCACCACATGTATGTCTTTCTTTCCCCCTCATATGCCTGCTCACTGGTATCCGCAGGGATAACCCGCACGAAGCTCCGCCTCGTTAGGTGCCGAGCAAGGATGAACATGACCGCGAGGGATCGCATAAAGGATGCTCTCGCGGACCAGAACTTGGACGACGCACGGTATCCGCCACCGTGGGATCCGCAGGCTGCTGAACAAGTGCAGCAGCAGCACCCAGCACGATCGTGACGATGGCCTACCAGAATCGGGTTTTTTTTGGACCACTCCTTATTGGGTTGTATCAATTAGACTCATGGACAGGGGCATGTGGGGAATACTGCGTTGGTCTGTACTATCACACTGCACACTTAGTATCTGCTATCATGTTATACCTCTAGCAACCACTTCACTTCCTCTGCTCTCCCATGTCAATATTAATGATTATTTGTACATTTAGATGATCATAGCGGTATGTAATATTTATATGGGGCGACCCATCGAAGTAGGCCCTCAAGGAGATTCGAAGCCGTATTTATGTAAATTTTTTGTACATACAGGGTCCCGGCACCCAAAAAGGGCAAGTGCTCAATACTCATTGCCCAATGCATTTCACAAGTTCAGTTACTACACCTATGTAGTGGTGTGATGGTGCCGTTTGGTTCAAGCTTCTCTTCTGGCCAAGTACACAGTCGGATCGATCCGGTTGTCCTCAGGACCGCCTTATCTTGCCAGTGGTTCAGGTATTCCTTCTGCCTCACCCCCCATTATGTCTACCACTGATTTCGGTGTCGAATATACTCCCTCGACCGTCGACGCAGGCACCCTCTCCGATGCACCCTGCACACTTGAAGGTCAGGGCGTCAAGTTCGTCCGTATCCATTGGGTCGACCTCTGCAACCAACTAAGCTGTCACATCCTTCCCCTCTCCTACTTCAACAAAGTCCTCAAATCGTCTCGTTCTGGAGTTGCCCTGCCAAAGACCGTGTTTACCTTGGTTGGGTCGACACCATCAGAAGGGTCCTCCGCAGAGGGGGATTATCTCGTTGTTATGGACCGCTCGAGCTTTAGGCTGTGTGGATATGCACCCGGACATGCTTCTCTGTTTGGATTTTTCGAGGAGAAGGCGCCTATTGGGGGGCGGCTTGATGTGCCACTGTGTCCTAGGACAAACTTGAAGAGGATCCTGAAGTACATACACCCTAATGCACAGTGTTGCTGACGAAGCCCTGATGATATGACAGATATGCAGAAGAGGTCCTCAACATACAATTCCTCGTCGGCTTCGAGACAGAGTTCACACTCCTCAAGTCGACCAACCCCCTTGAGATCGCGAACAACTGGGGGAGTTGCAGTACTGCAGCGTTCGGATCGGGCACGACGGAGCTCAAAGTACTTGAGGAGATCGCAAACGCACTTGCCACATCCGGCATCGAGCTTCAGAATTTCCATTCTGAAGGGAGCACTGGGCAGGCCAGTTCTTTGGTTCCATATTTGGATTCTGCCTCCTTGTTGATTGTCTCTTCTTTTTCCTCTACAGTATGAGCTGGTCACAGGCCCCCTTTCCCCCCTCGAGGCAGCCGATGCACTGGTGCACACACGCGAGACGGTCTACAATGTTGCGGCCAAACACGGCTTCCGTGCGACCCTCGCACCCACACTGCACGATGGTGGCTGTAAGTCCCAGAGACCACCATAGTTCCTGACGCACGCATACTCATGCCGATGCAGGCAGCAACGGTGCACAGGCCCACATCTCTGTGCACTCCACCACCGGCCGATCCCCGCCTTCCAACACCCACCCATCCCTCCTTACAACACTCGAGTATCACTTTCTCGCGGGACTCATGGCTCACCTCTCCGCCGTCACTGTATTCATGCTCCCCATCCCCCGGTGCTACCAAATGCCAGTCGACGACACGTTCTTCTCTCTGGGATCATGGGTCTCTTGGGGGCTCGATCATCGCGGGGTACCTGTGCGGATCCAACACCCCAGTTCACCAAAGGCGCGCCACTTTGAGGTCAGGGTGGTTGATGGGACTGCTAGTCCGTATCTTGTGCTGGCGGGCTTGTTGAGTGCCGGTATTATCGGGATCAGGGATAAACTCACATTAAAGGAGGAGTGTTGTGGGGCTCAGGGAACAGCTCAAATGAGCGAGCGTGAGAGGGTTGAGAAGGGGATTACGAGGCAGCGTCCGTTAGATTTGGAGAGTGCAAGGAGGTGCTTGGTAGAGGATCGCAAGATTGGGGAGCTTATTGGAGACGATGTGGTAAAGACATTTGTTGCTGTGAACAAGGTAAGTCACTGGTCGGTGTCGTGTCTGTTCCCAGAGCCTGATTATTTTGTAGGTACTGGAAAATGTCTTGCAGCCGGAGGGCGAGGACGAAGCTGTGACCCTCGCGCGACTTGTAGAAACGTACTGATCTCTGCATTTTGGTTCTTATTACTACTGTCACAGGTCATCACACCTTGCTATTCACCATGTGCTACACATACAGTCATCAACAGACATGAAAATGAATAATGCTTGGGTTACAATGCAATATAAATTTGAGTAGACCAGAGTAGACCAGGGGGGCAATGAAATATTGCTGAATGTCTGAACAAAATTTTTGTGGGATCAAAGATGCAGGCATGCAGCAGTGAAGCAAGGAAATTATGTTGCTTTATCTGTGATTACACTGGCAACTGCAAGTGAGACACTGTTGGCATTAGTTATGTTGAAGGATTGGGCAGAAAAACTGCTGTCTCACTTGCCAGTGGTCACTTGCTTGCAATTGATGAGCATGGAGAGGGTGTCAGTTCAGACAAAACATTGATCATGCAGCAAGTTTGACCAGTTGGCCATGGAGGTGCAAACCGTAGACCAAAAACGAAGGAGAAAGCAGCAACTTAGCGATTTCCGCATGGCTAGAATATAGGATGGCAATAGCTGTCGTGCGGAATTCTTCCGGATCCCGGTCAGTAATATGGACAGCATGACTTGCAGGTACTCAAGTACGTATTGACGAAAAATAACATTAAAATAGTCATCAAACATCACGAAGCCCACATTCCTGGTACGTCGACCAACACAGCAGTCCTCGTCCCCGCAAGATAGGTAGCTGGTGTTAATCTCGGGACAAAGTAGAGTGCAGTGGGAAGCTACAACAAAAGAGAGCAACAGTGTAAACACTGCATATGTGTACACACCTCGTCAATCAGCATCGAGAGTGCGTAGGAGGTGTGGCTCTATGAGTTCTGCTTCCTAGACCGAATATTATCAAGATACCAGATTCCGTTGACCCATCAAACTTCCCGGAGTGGGGTCAATGCGTTAGTCGATTGGTAAGTATGATCACATACGAAGCTGTGGGTCCCCGTAATGGCCACGGCAATCGACTTCGAGATATGGGTGGTAGATCAACCACACCTCAAAATTCGAAGCAGATTTACTTACGTTGCACATCAATAGAGGTCCTCGTCAACTAGCGGAAATCTCACCCAAGGACTGGTCAGAATGTGGTTGCTTCCTTTCCACCGTCAATATTGACCCAGTATGGGTCAGCTTACTGCAAGTCAACATGTGCAACGCAATGTGCCAGCCGTGCGATGTTAGCAATCAGGTTCTTTTCGATCTAGCCGTGCAACTGCTCGAAGAACAGTACGAGCACGTTTGGACGGAATGTGGCCCCGGGAATTCACGTACTACAAATTCGTGGCGCAAAGCCTGTGGTACCGCGCATAACCCTAAAATGTCTCTAGTTAGTGAGCGTAAGATAGACCTACCGAATAGGGGATCCCTCTCCGGGTGAACGGAAAGCCGTTGTATCATTGCCTTGAGCGGCCCCAACCAACTACCATGTCGACGAATGAATCCCTATTGCCACAGCTATCGTACTAGTGCTGCAAACCTTACTGAGTGCTATTTTTCTCCCAATGACTTGGCAGGCTTTAGCCTATCGTGGTTGACCCGATGGGAATGGGAGTAATGGAAGCTGCCGCTAAGGCACACCTCTGCCTCGATAACATGCATGTTATTCTTTACATGGTAACGTTCACATCAAAGAGCCCATCTGGAATGGAAAGAGGGCCCGCACGGAACTTCCGTGTGAACTTTCAGGGGACATGAGAGAGCTTTTCGGGACTTGCGAATAGGGTAACAGTGGGACGGGATCTTGAAGTGTTCTTGGACGTGTAAAGGCAGGTGAGGGGTGAGGCACCGTCGCACTTTCCGAGAAAAGCTCGAAATATGGATCCCGGGATCCGTGACAGGGTCCACCTCTACCAAAGCCATGGGATTTCAGGGTATACGCCAACAAATCCGACAAGCCGGTGACTCCGTCTTACTCCATCTTGCGAATGACAGTCTTCTTCTTGTCGGAAGAGGTTGACATCTGGTTGTACACCGATATGTCAATGCATCTGATGATCACAGGGTTGTCATTCTCACCAGGCTGCTTGCATTTTTGGAGAAACGGAAGACCATACGCCATCATGCTGCAGACACGTTCTTGAGGGTCGACAACTTGACAACGAACTTTACCCTTCTGACAGAACGCCGTGGTTTCGACCACGCGAAAATGCAACTGGGGTCACGGCGCCTGGCCATTTTCCTAGTGAGTCTGCATACCGTCGCTCACCGATACCGAAGACTGAGGAAAGGAGTGATGGTGCGTCCCGGACTCCCAGAGTCTTCTCTTGAGTCCCGGTCACGTGACATTTTCGGCTGTTGCGCGGTCCGTTGCGGTGTCCACTTGGAACCAGCAAGTACTCTTCATTCCAAGGATGAAGATCCGCGATACGAGGCGTCGATATTCGCCAGAAGAAAAGCAGCAGCTCGTGCAAAATCTGGACATCGAAGGTACATCGCTTCCGAATCATAAGAATGGTTCACCACTGATGCGTGTGCACGCACCCTATCTCAGTTGAACACCGCGTTCGCCAGTTGGAAGAATGGTTGGCAGCTGCCCTCAAGAATTTCAAGCTTCACCAAGAGGGTCTTATTTCTCGCATCCCCAAGCTTGTGCGCAGCGTCACAATGGGAGACTTTGCGGATAAGTACAATGGCGACATTCAGGCATGTTTACGCGGTCTTCAGAGGGAACGGATGGGTGAAGTAGAAGCGATCGAAATAGATCGGGAGACGCGAAAGCGGAAGTGGGCCGCTGCACTGGAGGAAACAGAGGCTTCGGGTTCGGGAACCGCAAATCATGACAGTGAATCATCGCGGGCTCTTAAAAACGGTGTGTGGTATCTGGATCGCGTCTACTTGCTCATAGAGAGGAAACCCTTCCAGCACGCTTGGCAGTTGCCACTCCAAAGAAGAAGGGGGGTCCCCCGAACCCTTTCTCAATTAACACGCCCGGAACGGTGCGTGTAACACTCCTGATATCTTCATGCACGTTACCCATCTAACTCGTACCAATTGTACAGCTACGAAGTACAACACGAAAACAGCCATCACCTAGCCCACATAAATTGGGCAAGCCCCCGCCGTTCATGCCCGTCCGTGGGCCATCCCCTTCCAAACTTCCCAATGGTCACTCAAGTAACCAACTGCAGCGCCAGCGAGTGCCTTCGAGGTCAACTTTTAACCCCGTTTTACCTCCGCATGCGCCCACCTACCCTGCTGTAAGAGCACCACGACGTGATGAGAGCATGCTCAGTGTCAACGGATCGCCGCTTGCTAACCCATATACTCTGGGCCTTGGATGGTTTACTGGTGGTGACGAGGAAGATCATGGAACTGGTACGTCAAGTAAAGGAGTACCTAAGGGGAAAGATAGAGAGAAGGTGAACGGGATACCGAAGACGCTTAAACGCGTCAATAGCATCGTTATACGACGTGACCCATCTGTGACACTTGCCAACTCGCGTCGAGGAAGCCTGCAATCACATTCACGCACAAACTCCCAGAGCACTGCTCCTACTCACTCACGAAATAACTCACGCACCCAACTGCATCCAGAGTCCACTATGGTCACTACGCCCAAAACGAACCCCGTGCCACTTCCTCTAGTAGCTGTGCCTTCAGGTTCAGCTTCCGCTCTGGTGTCACTGCCGATCAAGGACGGACATCTCCTTGAATTCGACCCACTTACTACCTCGCCAAGTGCCCTAGATGCACTAGTTGGCATTACGGACAGTGCAAAGAAACATGCACGGGAAGAGATGGGGCGCCTCGTTAAAGAAGCGGTACGCAAATGGGTCATCGAATAAGGCCCAGAGATATCGGCTTCTCGTCTCATTCGCAGTTCTGCTGCAGTTGGGTTTTACAGATTGTTATCTATATTTATTGTCGCTTTGCATATCGCTTCCATGATGATGCGCAATGTACCATTCATAGTGCATTCTTTCTCTCGGAGTAGTCGTCCGCTTGAATCCATGCAATGTATTAGTGCAAGAACACTGATCATTTGCATCCGAAGTCCGAATTTGGTTTTCGGCTCGCGACGTCTACCACGACGATGTCAGGACTAACAATCATTGTCGCTGCAACAAGGAGGAATGGCATCGGTCAGAATGGCACGATGCCATGGCACATCCCAAAAGACCTGGCATTCTTCAGTCGTGTCACGACGCATGCACCGAAAGAAACGATCAATGCCTTGATCATGGGCAGAGGTACTTGGGAAAGCATTCCGCCCAAGCATCGGCCCCTCAGGTCTCGGTTGAATGCCATACTTAGTCGCAACAAAGATTACCCACTGTATGCTCAAGTGGTTTGCTTCTACTTCCAGGACACCAGTTGACTCACGAGCAGGCCTCCAAATGATGGATCGGTTCCTGCGGAAACCTTGCTGTTTCCTGACTTGCAAATGGCTGTAGATCAGCTCAAGGCCCGACAGGACGTACATCGTCTTTTCATCATTGGCGGAGCCTCCGTCTATGGGGCGACCCTGAGTCCATCCTCCCCACTCTCTCTGCAGGCAGACCGCGTCCTTCTGACTCGCATTCATGAACCCGATTTCCCTGATTGTGATGTCTTCCTGCCCGACTTTTTGAATGAACGTAACGGTGGATCTGCGTGGAAGAGGGCGTCCCATGACGAGCTGGTGACGTGGGCAGATCTGCCTGGATTTGATATTCCAGGGGGGATTCAAGAGGTTAATGGAGTCAAGTTCGAGTTTCAGATGTGGGTCAAGTCGTAAATGCGTCGGGCGATCACTATCAGGTATGGTGAAGTGTTGTACCATCACGATGGAATAGTTCGAACTTCGCAGCACAATCATTGTCCCATGAAAGTTATGGACACGTCTTTGTGGAGGACCTACGCGTTAACAGAATCTCTGCCTCTCACAATCACCGCTACTAGGTATCCGATATCCTTCCATGATCCCTATCTGGGTCACGATCCACTTTCAGGCGTCATGTCATTAATTATTTAGCCTGTTACTGAAGTGACGGAGTGTAAGCATGTGTAAACGCACTCTCATCCACTGTTGCTTCCCTAGACCACCTGGACGAGGATACCCATACACCCGTAAATCATCACTCGGCGTTATGATTCGTGACCGAGTGCCCAGATGCGATTGCGACCGTCGGGCACGATAGCCTAGACATTTGAATATGTCACCGGTGTGAGAGCCTGAAACACTGACCGGTGCCCAATCGCTGTCGGCTCTTGTAAAGTCAAACATATAGGGTTGGTCTGTCGTCTCCGTAGATGGGATCCCTTTTAAACCACTCCACGTCCTTAATCTCCTGTCCTCCTCATCTGCCCTTCAATGACACATATCCTAGTTAGTGCCCACTGGATAGCTCCCTACCATGAGAAAGCCGCCCTCAAGGTCCTGCAGCAACCTGTGCTGGGATGATGATAACGTCTCCTATTTCAACGATGGTCTCAACCCTCCCTGGGTTCTCCTCGCCTCCGAAGCACAGCTTAGCGCGCCCTGACACGATGCAAAGGACTTTCGTGTGTTGTACTGTGGAAGTGAGACACGCTGTACATGGTGTATCGCCATTGTGCCCCGTTGAACGGAGGCGTGCCCGGGGTACTAGGAGACGTGGAGAAGCAGCTGTGGTAGATGAGCAGAGACCAGTGCTGGATGGACGCGTTAGGGAATTGGACTTGGGTATTCGGTGCCGAGAGTGACGATAGACTATGGTGTGAGCGACAAGGGCGACATTGCATACGTGAAGCAGCAGCGCTCATACGAGTTAGCGCCAAATGACGTCATAATAGCCGCCTTGCCTAATCAACATCCATGATCCAATCATATTTTTTTCGAGACTCAACAACAAATGGCCAGATGCTCGTTTCAACGTCGCTGCCGTTTGCGATAAGGAATGAGCTGAGGGAATGTCGTTAGCACGACGTAAATTCGACGGAGACAGCGCCATCCGAAATGTCCCGAGGGATTGCTCAGCAACGATCGCATGATTTTGTGTAAGTATTAAAGCTAACTTCCGGTGGGACTCTACACCCTTCCGTCGCCTGCTTTTCCGCAATGAACGCTGCTTCATGTTCCATGCAACTTCGGTCTCTTGCACGGCAGCGGGTATGGCACAACCGTGTCGTACGACAATTCACCATGTCGGCGTCAAACAGCAAGCAGCAGCTTGTTATCCTTGGCTCTGGATGGGGAGGATATCCACTGCTTAGAGGTGTTGACAAGAAACGCTGGGGTGCGCATATAGTCAAAATGTCTGATCTATCTTGTCCTCATGCAGGGTACCACCGCCAGATGTCACCGTTATCTCACCAACCAACACGTTCAATTTCACACCCCTACTTGCAGGCTGTGCAGTTGGCACTTTGGAGTTTCGGTGTGCTGTCGAGTCGGTATGGTTGTTGTGTTTACGTTCCATTGTGCTTGCACTGAGACAGTGTGTTGCAGGTGCGAAAGTACAGCCCTCAAGTCGTACGTTGGGCCTAGATGGATTTAGTCCTTACCTCACCATTCCCTTCCCATCTAGACTGCCTATCAAGCATGGTGTGACGCCGTCGGTGAGCCTATGGAGGTGCATGTTTGTCCCCTAACCCACTGACGTTTTTGCTTTCGAAGACTTCAAGAAAAAGACTTTGACATGCGTATGCCCTGCTAGTGAAGAATCTTGTATCATTTCTAACGGTCTTTCGTCTCTTACTAGATGCCCGCCACACCACCCTTGTCATTCGAAAAATCCTCTGCGCCCCTGGTGGAAAAGACGACCACACAAACCAAGTTTCCAGGCACGGGGACGCCCTTTACCTTGAAGTATGACAAGCTTGTCATAGCAGTTGGCGCCTATTCGCAAAGTATGTTATCCCTACAATGCGTACCTGGGAGGGTGAACTCATGGCTTGTCAGCATTCAACGTCCCTGGAGTCAAGGAGCATGCGCATTTCCTGAAGGACGTACGCGATGCTCGATCAATTAGAACGCGTATTCTTGAATGTGTGTGTCCACAATTCGTAAGCTGCAGGTACCCGCTGATATGAGTTCCTGTGCACAGGCTTCGAGCAGGCAAACCAGCCCGTCCTTTCAGACGTCCAACGACGTAACTTACTCCACTTCTGTATAGTAGGTGAGCCTTGTCATCTGGATACTCACTATGATTTGCGTTCTGATCTCCACCGCGTGCGTCTTGTACAGGCGGCGGCCCGACTGGTGTCGAATTCGCAGCTGAACTGCATGACCTTCTACACACCGAGATAGAGCAACACTATCCCACCCTAGCACGTATGGCCAAGATCACGCTGTATGATGTCGCGCCCCACATACTCGGCTCCTTCGATAAGTCACTTGCCAAGTGAGTCTTTATATTTACCGATTCTCGTTGACAAGCTGATCCTTCATAGTTATGCAGAGGAGAAGTTCGGGAGAGATGGGATTGACATTAAGACGATGCATCATGTAGAACGGGTTGAAGAAGTGAGTATTGACTAGGAAAAACGTGGGCTTGAATTGACGCAATTTAGGATAAGCTGTTCGTCAAAGAACAAGGAGAAGGTACGTCACCCATTGCGGACATATTCAAGGCTTACAAGAGTGTTGTGTTGGATGCAGTTCCCTTTGGCCTGCTAGTCTGGAGCACGGGTCTAGCACCGAATCCACTTATCCAGTCCATCCAATCTGTTCAGAAGCACGAAAAGACACAGAGGTCAGTCTTGTACTCCTTTCGTGGAGCGTTTACTGAATATCACCAATCGGTTATTCTAGCCTTTTAACGGATGAGCATTTGAACGTGATTATGGAAGATGGAAAGGTGGATCCAGATGTTTGGGCCATCGGGGATGCAGCGATTATCAAAACAGCAGTATTACCTGCGACTGCTCAAGGTGGGGTCATTTCTTTTACCATACCTTCCCCCCTCGTGAGTTCCAGGCCTGCGAGCCAAGTGGAGATGAGTTCACCTTATTTGTCACCTTCCCCTCTTGTCCTGTTTTGCGTTATCTGATCTGTCTGCAGTTGCCAACCAAAAGGCAAGATACCTCTCCAAGAAACTGAACAGAATCGTTCGTGATAAGGAGCACACTGAGCCGTTCGAATTTTTCAATCAAGGGAGTTTGGCATATATCGGAGATTGGTGCGTTTCATTCTCTACCCGTGTCCTACTCCTGTGTTCGGTTCGATCCGTTGGAGCCGAAGTCGGAGAAGCCAAAATCTGTCTTTGGTGTACTGGGACTGCTCGCTCACGACAACCATTTATTCATAGGAAAGCCATCTATGATCGGTCTAGCGCGGAGACAGGCATCAAAGCACGAGAGACGGGCAGGGTGGCATGGCTCCTGTGGCGGTCCGCATACTTCACAATGACACTGAGCTTGAGAAACAAGTGAGTCCGCTGGCACCTTACGTCTTTGTCTATATTGTCCCATCACATCTCATATTCTCCTGATCTTTTTCTATGCCACGGTGACTAACCCCATCTCTTTTAGGATCCTGGTGCCGACGTATTGGTGGGTTCTCGCTTCGCGTCTCCTATGGCGTGTTCTGACTGGAAGCATTGTCCGTAAACGGTTGAATTCTCAAACATGCCTGTGTTCTGGTGCTTATGCACTTGACTTCCTTCGCCCTCCCTCCCTCCCCTGTTCCACAGGTTCCTAAATTGTGCGTCACTTTCGCCAAATTTTCGACCTATCACGCTTCACCGTACTGACGGATTGGATAGGGATCTTTGGTCGTGATCTTACTCGGTTTTGAAATGCGCCACCATTCACAGCTGGCTGCGTACCATGGCTGGCAATATTAAAACAAGTGTGTTGGCACAATCCGGTGATACAGTGATACATCAAGGACGTATCTGATGCGATAGTCATCAGCCAATCGCGCAAGTTGCTGATTTCATGGATTCCACAACGAATGCCCTACTTCAATATGGACATGACTCGGATCTACTTCATTCTTCAAGCCACTAGATTAACCCCCATGTTTTCTAACACGACTCAATCTACCACGTTCACACCCAGCGTCATTCATGATTTCTCTTACATATATCATGTTCTACATAGGAGTAATCGATATTGTAATACAATGTAACTAGCTGTTGTCCCGTAATTTGATCCACTGAAAGTGTTGCTATATTACGCGATTACTATTGACAAAAACAGTTGTGGATTTTTGCAAGACTTTCAGTATATTTTTCTTCAATGTCAAATGTCTAATCAAAGAGACTTACTCGGTGGAAAAAATGAGGGGCGAATTTGTTAGTGTAAGACATTTGTATACGAGTGGGTATAAGAGCTTAGAGGAGGAGGACGCGTCGACGGATCTTGCGTTTCTTCTCCGGAGGCGATTCTGGAGCGGGCGAGGGTGGTCGGACCGCTGATGGAGGTCCCGGCACAGGAACAGGGGCAGGAACTACAGCGGGCATGGGTGAAGGCGCTGGTGCAGGAGGGAATGATGGAACTGGAAATGGTGAGAGTGCTCTTGTTGGCACACGGGGGGATGTTGGTATTGACGGCGATGCAAACGCAAGCGTGTGTTGGGGGCGAAGTGTTGGCGAATTCGCTAAAAACAATGACTCGGTTAGTAACATACTGCATACCGTCGAATGAGAACACCCACATTGCTCCGGTGTAGATGTGCCCGCCATCTTGTCCTTCGTGGCTTTCGTCCCCGCCAAGAAGCCCTGCATGAAGTCCGCACTCATACCATCGTGCCCAATGTCACTCACAACCTCCGCCTCACTTTCGAATCCGCTCCCTTGAAAGTCTGCGAGAAGGGACGACCACGTTGGCTCTATGTCCTTCGAGGGCTCTATTCCTCCAGTGGTGGATACCCCAACGTGGGAGACATGCACGAACGACTGTGGCGTAGGGCCTGAGATCATGCTTGGCTTGAGCAATGTCGTCGTGCTCGATCGAATCAGGGGTAAGTGTGCAGAGGGAACGTTCTTGGATTTAGAGGGCTTGAGTGGGTTGGTCGGTTTCGCCGGCTTCTTGGTGGAGTTTGTACGCGAACGGAAGGGACCGAAGACTGTTTTGAGTAAGAATTGAGTAAATGAAGTGGGTGGCAGAGACGGGGGTGGTGACAACGCAAGCGAGAAGGATGGTGAACTCACAGTGACGTCGAGTCCGGTCGGCGACTTTCTTGAAGAACACGTCCGCCTCGTCGTCTTCATCGAAGCAAAGCCCAAACATACGAGTCTAAGTGAAACGGGATAGCCTTCAACCCATAACAATGATACTTTGAGATTCTGGGAGACTTACAGTGCCAGAAAAGTAATGGAAAAAAGGCTTATCCTTGTAATACTCAAAGACTTCCGGAACCGAGAACATCCATACTATCCTGTTCGTCTTCACGTCGATGAGGCGAAACCAGTACTTTTCCTTATGACGTGACCCGTGACCCAATCCACGGTCTGCGGGCGGAGGCGACAACGGTAACGCAGGCGCGGGAGCAGGAGAGGCCAGCCCCTCGCGATCGCGCCCAAAAACGAGTATGCCTCTTAGCTTGGAATAGCTCCAGTTCGGGTGTGGATTGATGAATGGCGCGTAGTACACTCTGACCGTCGCAGTGGCGATCACCTTATGCGTGCTGGGCTCGAGAACAGAAGAGAGGTAAGGGTGGCGCTGTTTATCTTCCGCCGTGAAGAACGCCGTCGTCGACTGGTGCATGCAGACGTAGATGAGGTGAAGACGTAGTTGCAGAGAACGACTATGATGCACAGGTATGCAGTATCAGATGACCGTTGAATGCAAAGAGAAGACAAACAGCGAGTTTATGTACGACGTGATTCAGCAATTGTATTCTGAAGAAAAGCGTGGTCACCTCATGGACTCACCTCCTTGAACCGGTGGCACTGCAATCCTCAAAAAGAAAGGATGCAGTGACCATTGTCATGGTATAGGGTACGGTTCATCTTGGATAGCTCTCCCATCCAAACTCCTAACCACAGCAACCCCAGTCCACCATACCAACAGCAGACCAGCCCAAGCATCCCAAATACATCGCTATCTCTTCATCGCCTGATATCGGAGATGTCCAAAGAAGAGCACTGCGGATATCTGTGTAAGGACCATCACTGTGGAGTGGCTTTTGGTCGGGCAATTAAATACCCCTCCAAACGTCAAGGTGGACAGACCGACCGAGGGCTACAGGATGCTGCTAGGTCACGATACAGAGGCAATATCAAACACTGATGCATCACCACGAGCGACACGAGGCAAGGTCCAGAACAAGGTTTAGTCATGCATCGTGTTACACACATCAGGAAGGTGACAATACGGAGGCCGACACACGTAACGAGCTGGCGACATATGTCGACTTAGGACGGCCATGTGTGGGCGGTTACATGATGACCACCGTATCCAGGAACAGCCGAGCAGAGATTTTTTGGATGAGATTCAGAATGGATGGCGTTTCGCCAGACTGAGATAGGAAACAACCTATTTACTGTATTTGTTTTGTGGGCGCTAGGAGGCTGTTGCTGTCCGCGTCAGAAGTCATACATACATATTGCATCAAAAGCTGAACCTACCCAGAAGGACATAATGACCAACGAAATTCCCGCGTACATATTTCGAATTCCGCCATTCGGACCATGGTCATACATGGCTTTTAGGAGGCATGGCCCACACAGCGTTCCCCATCGAAACTTATCTTGGCACAAGTGAGGTCCTTAACACGGCTTATCGGTGCGTCCGCATTGGAAATGACGTGAGTCAGAGCAACTAGCTCTGTAGACATTTTCATGAGTGGTTAGTCGTAAAAGGACCAAGACAATGTTCCAAGGTATGATGCCTCTTCAAATTGATACATCATCGCAGAAGGAAATTTTGAGTCTTGCTCAACGCTATACCCAATCCGAACACTTGTTACCACGTAAACGCGTGGCAACCTAACATTTTTCTGTCATTGGCCGGTCCCCGAGGCGTTTCACTGAGTGATTGACCAGAAAACCTTGCGGAGATTATGCAACAGGGAAGATAATGAAAGCACTTGGAGACCGAATGATGTTTACGCGGACAGCCCACGCGTCATACGTTTGGGACGGCCGAGAAACACTTGGCACGCGTGTGGATGGGAATGGACATATTTCCCTCCGGTGGCGTCACATCAGAAATGCACCCTTGGAGCGTTCGTCCATAAAAGCCAACCGAGCGCCCTTTAAGACACGAGACTTCCCAAGATCACCGATCTTCGAGGTACCGCTGCCGTCTGCTTCCTTAGGCCGATATTGATATGCGTCTAAGACGCTTCGCAGTGATAACGAATATGGGACATTATGGTACACTTTGATGTAGTCTGTCGCCTCTAATTGTGCCCTATACACGTACGGTGTGAAGCTGTCACAAGGTAAACTTGATCCAGTTGTGGTTTTCGAATATTGCTGGCGGAATTGGTGATAGGGATTGTTGGCGCTCTCCTCAGTTGGATCTGAGGCAGTGTCCGCGGCGAATATTGAATCTGGAGAAGCGGCGTGGAAAGATAATGAAATAGGGCCTAGATTGGCCGCCTGCTGTAGCTTTAGGAGGAAGTCCCAGAAATTGATCAGTATCTCGCGAGTCCAGATTATCTTGTGGCTCGTTAGATGGATCAACTCAGAGACTAATCCAACATCCTGTGGAGATTGTGTGATGACTGCCATGCTTGCATCATCGAATGGCACCTGTCCTCGGATAGGAATAAGCCACGCCCCTCTTCGATACTGGCTCCCCAGAAGTTCTGAGACAGATGGGACGGTATAAGGTGGAACAGGTAGCGGTTGCCTCTTCGAGAAGCGTGGAAGCCTGGTAGTGTCGGGATTCTTGATCTTGATATTGCGCGAGGCCACGAAATGGGGCTAAAACGCGCATAAAACGGATTGGTTACACGTAAGGACATCTGAGGATAGCACTAACCTGTGGTAGCAGGTTGACAATAGAGGATGTGATAAGCTTAGGCCTCTTCACTGGCTCGGGGAAGAGTGGTTCAGACTCTAGCACACGTTTTACGCCACGCTGGCACAGTGATGCATCGGGCAATCGCCTTTTAGCTGGTCCGCGAGAACTGGAATCGCAAAGACGCGCCACAACTTGGACGTCTGTGCCCTTAAACTCGTCAAGATGCTGCAAAGATATGCACTCATCGCTATCTGGCGAAGGGAGAACGCCCCATTCACGTAGACTTTCGATGCCAGGCCACTGAATTCCACTGGCGATCCGTGGTGGCTCTGGGCCATACTGGTACAATCTGTCATGCACCAGTCCTATTGATACGTTGGCATACAAACCCTATACCAGTGCAAACTGCGTACGTACGGAACACCGACTCATCCGTACTTCGCGCAGGCGCAGCCCAATTCGCATCGGATCGCAACGCGGAGACCAAGGCGCGTCCCATTTCAAGCCTGCTTGTAGAACTTGTTGCATTATCTCCATCGGCCACAAAGCTGTGGATCGTTGTTCTCGCGTCCGACTCGATCTTCGTCTGCATTCGATTTCTGCTGTTGGCCGCATAACGCACTCAGAATGCAACAAACATATCAAGCAAAGGTAAAAGTTACCGAGTCCACGGTAAGAGAGAGCCAAATCACCACGAGGAGTGCAAGAAACAAAACAAAATTGAACACAGCCACAAGAGCATATGGTCATGACAAACTCGGACTCGTATGGGTGGTATCTTGCCATTGGCTACGACTACCAGTTTATCGTGCTGGTTCTTGCTAACTCGCCGTTACTTTTCGTTAGACGCATCATTGCCTAAGGTAATGACCCAGGCGGAACAACGCAATATCCTCATTATCGGTGGCGGAATAATCGGCTGTACTACCGCCTATTATTTATCTAGACATCCCCTTTATGACCCGGAAACAACGAAGATAACCGTCCTGGAGGCATCTGAGAATGGGATTGCTCAAGGGGCATCCGGAAAGGCGGGTGGACTAATCGCCAGATGGGCGTACCCAACCGAACTTGTCGACATCTCATTCCCTGAGCATGTCAGACTGGCGAAGGAGCATAACGGAGCAGACAGGTGGGGGTTCCGCTTTGTCAACTGCGGGACGTGGGAGGGCGTTGACGAGGATTTGGACAGCGGACCTGACCCTGGAGCAAGAAAGGGGGGCAGACGGAAGAGTTTAGAAAAGAAGCTCGGTCTCGAATCGGACACACATTCCAGAGGGATCAACAATGGACACCCAGAGAACTTGAATTGGGTCAAGCAAGAACTCACGACGTCATACGCCCCAATGGATCCAGCGACTGGCCTCGAGGGAACCGCTCAGGTGCACCCTTATCTGTTCACCACAAGTATGATGGCGTTGGCGGCAGAGAAGGGAGTAAACCTCCAAAAGGGGAGCGCAATTTCCATAGAAAGGGAATCAGGCAGGGTCGCAGGTGTCCGGTGCAGGGATCCCACCGACAATAATCAAGATCAGTTCATTTCTGCCACTCACGTTATTCTGGCTGCTGGTGCATGGTCTCGATCGATACTCCCGTCCTTACCGGTCACCGCTACTCGTGCCCATAGCATCACTATACGTCCAGAGCCTGACATAAACATCGCGCCATACGTGCTCTTTACCGAAATACGTTTACCACGGAGCTGTCTTGCCTCGCCGGAAATATACGCCCGGCCTGATAACGAAGTTTACGCTTGTGGTCCAGGGGATGACTCAAGACTACCAAATAATGTAGACGAGGTAGAAGTCGACCAGGCGGCGTGTGAGAGTATCTGGAAACACGTCGCGAGCATTTCGCCAGAGCTGAGAAAGGGAAGAGTCGACAAACGTCAAGCTTGCTTCCTTCCGGTGGTGACCCATGGAGGCGCTGGAGGACCGATCATCGGAGAAGCAAAAACAGTCGCCAGTGGTCTCTATATTGCAACTGGACACACCTGCTGGGTGAGTCCCGAATGTCTGGGTCAGGGAATGTGAATGGCCTTACAGCCCCTCAGGGAATCTGTAATGCGCCTGGGACAGCCAAGGCTATGGCAGAACTAGTCATGAGCGGTAAAGAGCCGTCTGGGAAAATCAAGAGGCTTTTTTTGTAGAAATGCTTGCCAGAAAAATAAAGACCTTCAGGGTGTTTTGCCTTGCACACACGGAGACATACAGCCATCATCCGCAGCATCAATAAAGATTTGAAAGTTAGGTTACGCGATAAGCTCATCAGCGGACGGTTCTCCGGCGCGACTTACCTCAAAACTTGAAAGAGGGTTCTATGCCGTGTTCTCCGTCCCAGTAATATGGCTACTGCTGTTCCCCAGTCGTCCTATACCACAGCTAGTGTAAAATTACTGCGGCTGGATTGGCGTGACTCGAGAACTGTGTGTTGCGAGTTCTTGCTCGGTAGGTCGCTCTTGGAGGTAACGTTAAGGCGCGTTGCTGTACAGACCAACGACAAGCACCGCATATAGATATAGACACAATGGCGGGCAAGTTATTGCGCCACTGAATGGCATTAGCCTCGTGTCAGGGGTCAGGATGGCAATGTCAAAGTATAAATATACCTTTCGTGTACATAACTAGTAGCCATTGAGCGAGTGCTGTGCGGCGTTCCTCGGCGAGAGTAAGAGCTGTTAGGGAAGCGACTTTCTTCCCGAGTCCTGACAGTCGATTGTCCCGGGAACAATCCATGAGATGAGCTCGGAACGGATATACACATCCGGAGCCCGATTCGTTTTTTCATTGATTTTCAAGTTGCACTGCCAGTCCATTGATGATCGTTTGACCCTGACGTCCTGGACCAAGTAAACCCTCTGACTGTAAATAAATTACTTACAAGCTGTTGCGCACTATACCGTTCGTAAGTAGACAATGGGTGCTCGCTGAATAAGTCAGTCCGTTGCCGTGGCGGCCCTGATGCGTGCCTTCCTCCGAAATCTGCCAATTGGCGGGTCATCAACGGACACACACGAGAACCACCGAAGAAACGTTTCCGTAACGCGTATCTAACTTCTCGCTTGCGTTCTTCTGAGGCAAAAGGTATCGTGTCCCTCAGCGTCTTCTCGGAGTCAAAACGTTTCGTTGCAACTTCTAATGCCAGTCTCCAGGAATTCGGTGCGACATCGGGTCGTAATGGTCCCTGCCGCCAAGCAGTAATAGCTAAGTCGACCCCAACCTCGTGCCCTCGTGTCAACTGTGACGCGTGATCCTTAACTACTGGTCTACAAGCTAAAAAGGGCGAGCGTCAACGACCGACCAAAATGTCACATATTCATTCCCTTTTCACCTTCTATCTTCTTGTTTTCCTTAATAATGTCATGATCCTCCTCTAATAACGGTCCCAGAAAGCCGCCAACGCTTTCAGCCTACCCCACACTGCTAGCATATTCGTATTAACTCACCTATTCACGATCGGTAAGCACAACCTCGTCCTAGGCTTCTTTTCCTCCAGTTGTATCATTACGCGTCTGCGTTCCTCCTCATTTCATGGAGCCTAATCCCGATCCCAGGTCTCCAGCTCCAACGAACATACATAGCTGCTGCTGCACATCTATCAGCCATAAAGTCATTTCCCCTCACCGTCACTCCCTTCGTCAGACTCCACCCTCGCCACGGGTACCACCATCTCTTGCAATCGCACAAAAATGAGCACGTCTCGCTTGCTGCCTACCACACACTTCACCATGTATCAAAACGATGACCCTCTCGAGTATGTGTTGCGCTCATGTATTATCGTGAGCCTGATCTGACGGTGGAACAAGCATTCTATGTCGTAAATTAAACGTAGCCAAGGCAACTCTTGCACCAGGCTCTCCAATACCATCCACAATCGATATGCGTGTCGTCAAGGATGCACATGTCCCCTCGCATGTCCTCGCCGTCTTCGACGTAGCACAGGGCGACTGGGGACCCACATACCAGCCTACCTTAATGCCCGTCAGTGCCGACATGTATACAAGAGACTTTCGCACAAATATCATCCCACAAAGTCCCCCCGGCACGCCTTATCCTGTTCCATACTGGGTCGCTGATCTAGGGGAACAATATGTAACCCTCCCAGTCATCCCCACTTTAGTCCCCCATGCTGCATCGATACCGTTGCTATTCTTGTTTGGCCTAGGCTTCGAAAGACGGTCACAGTTCCTGTGCTGCCGCTTGCTCCCTACTGAAGTCATCGAGGAGTTTCCTGCTCCTCAAGCTATGGCGCAATCGATGGCGGAGCGGTGTAGCGACGAGCAGCTGGCCAACCACATCAGGTTCAATCAGGGTCTGTGGAAAAACATTCTGTTACTAGGTCCGCGTGACACCGAATTTATCGAAGTGGTACATACAGCTTGGAACGCCACTGTCGAAGCACGACGTATCCGGCAGCGCGCCACGGTGACGAGATCAGCAAGCGCAGAACTGATGCCTCCCATGCCAACTCGTGGCATATAATGATTCTTATCCCCTCCGTTTCCTACCAACTTCTCTGACTTCCTTTCCACCTACGTGAAAATGGCCCTAATACGACATTTACTTGTACGGGAATCATGACCTTCTACTCACATCCACGTGCGCTGTGCTAATTTCTCTTGCTTCCCTCCTACCAGTAGCGATTATCGTAAGTAGATACGAATAATATCATCGTCCACTCAGTTTTTTTGGGCTAGGCTGAACACCCTACTTCTGGAATCTAAAGCGTGTCGACACTTCGAAGAATCTGACGGACATGCTCTCCCGCTTGGAATTTTAGCCATTTCAATTTCGGCGACCCGCCTTAGGTCCGGTTATTGACTTAAGAGAAACTTTCTTCACGCGCCCGCATTCTCACAAGAACATGTTGCTGGGAAGGAATGTGGCCGACTGTACAAAACCGTCAAGAAAGGGGGGTTGCGTCCGTGCGACCGTCGACGCCACTGTGCAGTCCGATCGATTCCTATACGTTATGGATCAGGAAAGTGGCTCACTTTCCCCTGATACTTATCTCACAGAGACATAACTTCTCCGAGACTGAGGCTTTTGGAAAACAGGTAGGGATGAAAAATAATACTCGGCGCCGAAATTCGTGATCCGAACAAATGTTTTCGAAGCGGGATAGGGATATGAGGCCTTTCCAGCGAAATATTTCCAGCTTTAGATTGGCATTCGAATACGGCGCATCACAAGTATGTAAACCTCTACTTTCCTCCAGCTCAGTCCATCGACTACGCCACATATATACAACCATGACACACCATAGGACTTGTTGGACAATGGTTGAACAATGGATCAATGTTTTCAATTGACGCTGTCGTCATGGAATAACTTTCGTAAGGGCACATACTCCATTAGGTTGTCGTCGCTGCCGCATGTTGTCCCTTCACCATATCACAGAGAACGTTGATCGATCGAATGGGTCAAAGTTCGTCAATCAACGTTGCAACTTTGGCTAAGCAATTACCCCCAATTCCGCATTGTGGATGTTTACCGGTGTCCACGAGCTGATGCATGGAGACATCCCCTTGGCAAAATTGACAGCAACTCATCACCGCCAGCCAAGAGCGCGATGCTTGACCTTGCTCATCGATGCCACTCAGTCCAGTATAGACGACGTACGACCATAAGGAAGAGACACGTACTTATGTGGAATTGAACAAAACCCCCCGTTGCTGCATGTTCAATTAGTTTGACGAGTCAACCCCCACCTGTTCTCGCGATCGTCTCCCTGTTCCAGAACCTTGCACTCTTGCCTAACTGGCATAAAATCGACGCATCCACGGTTCATCCCCCCCCCCCCAGAATGACGACCGCCTGGTTGCATCCCTACCGATTGCAGGGTCGCAAAGTTGCTTCGGCAATGCTGCGGCATCAGTATCGCGATTAACCCGGAGTATGTGACGAAGCATTTTACGTGCAATGTCTCCAGCACTGTCCTGGTATGGTTGGGTGGCGATCCCGAAGGGACAAAACAATAGGTGTCCCTCTGGAGCACGAGCTCTGATCGGACCTTCGTATGTGAACGCGCCCACAGCTGGGTACCTTCGCATTCAAGCGTAGTAGGGGCAATGAATTCCACTTACTCTACAATTTAATAATTCGTCCGTGTTCCAATCAAGAAGTATTGGTTGGTACCCCTGCCTTTAGTTCGCTGCTGAGCTATTTCTGCTATGACTGTCAGTTATGACAGCTGTTACCATCTTCGAAATTCGATGGAAAGAGTCCGTCGGAGAAGTCCTCCAGTGGTGTAAAGTTATGCACTTGTGGTGTTTGGCGCCAAGATGCAGACAGCCTGCCGGCGATGTCTTCAGCGTAGCTGAGCGCACCTCGATGCACGGCGTAGGGAACTGATCTCCGAACGTGCCAAGTTTTTTATTCGTTGAGGCTGGAGGAGACAAGAAACGCGAGTACTAAGGAAATTTGCTTGAGGCACGATAGTAAGTGGATGTTTTCCGTCTCTTCGATGTTTAAACGTTGCGGAAGGGAGATGGTGCCGTCCTTCCATGATCACTGCTGGAACTGGGCAGGGCAGACGTTGTGCGTCAAGAGTACTTGAAGGCAACAAGCCAAGAGTCGAGGCCTGAGGGTAAGATGTCGAAGGCTTCGCTGATGCCATTGGACCGTCACAAAACGAGGATGGCCTCCAGAGAGGTAGGCTTTCCGCATAAAAGTCACGACTTTTGACGTACCCCTGAAGACCCTGTAGGCTACAGTTCGCTAATGATTTCGAGAGTGTCGGAGGGAGCAATAGCAAGGCGTTAGTGTGAAATAGCGACAACAGGATCAGTGTGAGCGAAAAAGAAACGAGGGAGAAGGACGAGGATAACGGATGAAGGGCTGATCAGTGATCAAGCGGAAGGCAGGAGGCGAACAACGCACACATCACGGTAGGTGATGACGACAAAAAGTAATAATTGTGGACCTAAGTTGTCAACCACGAGAGAAAAAATCAACAACATATTGAAAGTTGACTAGCGATGGTCACTCTATACAAACCTATATAGAGTGAGCACCATGTCTGATTCAAAACGCCTTACTGATAGGCCACAATTTCTGCAGGACCGCAACGATGGTTGCGTTCCAGCAAGTCGGGAATCAGCTTGCGGTGTTGATTCCAAACTTGCTAGAAGGCATGCGGCATTGTAAGAAGAATGCCAACACCATGGTATGGGAGCATCTATGGAACGTCGGTGTCCGCTGTGGGCCACTGGCAAGCTTTTGCACTTCCGGTTCGGCCGAGTGCAACGGAAAGTCACGTGCCATACGAAAGAAGTCTTCGGAGCCGAGAAAATGCAGAAGTAACTTTCCGATGCCCTAGTATACTGACGATGATTGTAGGCGGTGCAGGTCCTTCAAGCGGTGGCGCTGGTGTGGGCGAGGAACGTGTAGCTTGCTGTGAGGCGAACTCCCACTGCACTCTCATCAACTGACCTTCCTGGATGCTCGATCGCGACCAAGCATCAACAGGTCTACTTACTGAGCTTCGACAGCTCAAAGCGACTCAGAACAACACAGAAGTGCAGGAGCGTCTGGAAACTATCGAAACCATCCTTGAAAGATTACTTGCAGGGCAAGGCCAAAGCCAGGAGGAGTTAGCGAGCGATACACGTCAGGGTGCGAAGGGACCGGGGGAGGGCACGAAGGCGTCAGCTGACCAAGGCAACCTGCGGCGTCGATGGCACTCTTTCCTACACCGTTCCAAGCGCGCATCGCCCGCTCAACTACCTGCGCGATCCCATCCCCAACAGAAAAATGACTTTCCATCCTCTGGTGATTCCAGACCTACCCATACTTCGGCTCAAGAACTGGCTCACGAACCCACACCCCGCGAACCCGTAAGTAGTAGATTTCGAGACAGTTTTCACACTTTAATACTTCGTGGTAGTCACCGCTTTCCGATACACTGGTCGATGTATTGAGGGTAGGATCCCATAGACCCCACTAGAGCACAACTAATCACTGAGATTTTCAGGAACATCAACAAGCTACAGTTGCCCAGCTGCGCGAAATGACTGGGTATATGCGCGGTCTCAACGAATCTCTTACCCGAGATGTCGTGGACCGCCAACAGGAACTACGAAGCGTGACCGCAAGAATTGATCAGCTTAGATCCGAAATGGGTCAACACAGTGGCGATGCAAATGCTGCTCCACGTACGCCAGTTCATCCACATTGCAATTCCATGCTTAGACTTTACGGCCAGATATCCACCAGCTTGCGGCTGAAGGTCAAGTACCATCTGATCCGTCCCCCGATGCCGCCTCTTTCATTGGCTCCACTGCGCTACCATCCATGCACCATCCGGTTGAGTCATACGAGCCAACTGTGGTCACATATACTCCCAGTCTTGGAACACCTTTCCCCGCAGCTGTTCAGCGCTCTAACCAAGTGTCAACATCAACCATTTCACTTCCGGCCACTGGGTCACCCACCACGCCAGGTGCTTCTCAAATTTCCCACTCGCCGGCTACTCGTTCAGCACCCATGCCACTGTCATCAACTGAGCAACGTAATTCTACGGTACAGCTGTCACGCTCACCGACTCCACCACCTGCACACAGGCAATATATCAGTAGCATAGGACCTCAAGATCCGGTTTTCTCAAATGTTCCACCGTTGACTAGCACGTCGCTAAGTCCCTCGGTTACTTCCCCTCCACCGTCGTCTCCCTCTCCGTCCGATGTTCCTGACCCCCTGCGGTTCCCTGGAGGGCAAATTTCCCAACATGCTGCAGCACCCAGGGCGGCCAACTATGAACATCCGGATCCTGACCGTTTACAAGTTAATAAGTCGGAACTCGAACCAGGGCAGGTCGGAGGCGATGCGTACGATACTCAGACCAGGCACCATGCTGAAGTTGGACAAACCGAACAACTCCACTCCCCAGCAAACGAGCTGCGCAGGGGTAATGAACCTGGCCCACGGAGTGATGAGTTCCCGGATGTGCCACCCCTACTTGGTTCATTCCCTCGTCATCGTACGCAGGCACTGGAGGCTACCATCAGGTCTATCCAAGCCTCATTGGGAAACACTGAGTCGCACCCTACACCTAGTGTCTTGGATGCAGCTGACATTCTCAGAGAACTACTCGGAAAGGAGCATCCACCGCCTGCTGCTCAAGTTGATCGCGACTTTGTAGGAGTCTCTACTGGGAGGGTGCAAGCCAACAAAACACGGGAAGCCATGATTCGCGGGCTGGAAGAGGAACTCAGTAGCCTTGTCCGTGATAATGGACAACAGTTATACACGAATGGACCGGATGAGTCCCCTGCAAAGCGACGCGAAGCCTTGTGCAATCAACTGAGTGACATTGCGAATATGATGCAGACACTCCATTCGGAGCATGAAGGACGCCGGGAAGAGAAACAGCGCCGCGAAAACGAAAGAGACAAACAAATTCAGGAGTTACTAAGCATAGTGGCGAGAATTGTCGAGGAGCAGGCGGCTGCCAAGCAACGGGAGGAAGAAGGAAATTATAGTAAGTGTACAAAGGATAGAACTCCGGCGTACGATGTTGAGCAGCCACAGCTGCTTAATGACCCACTTACTCACTAAATTATGCTAGCCTTGAGGTCGGATACTCAAAGACAATATGAAGAACTCATTCATAACATTCGTGCTACGGCAAACGAGCAAGTGCCATATAATGTGCAAGGGGTAAGCACATATTCTGTATCTTTCTTTCTTTCACTTCTGATAAGTGAATTCAGTATTTGGATGAATTCGGCAAAGCCCTTGCGAGCGAGGTCCGCATGCTCCTCGGCGAAGTTGGAAAATTACGCGAAGAACGACGAAGCATTCAACAGTACGTAGTGATCAATTCATCATATCAGTGCCCGTGAATAACGAGGGCATAGCGAACTTGGATTTTTGCTCATGATGAAGTCCAAGTATAGTCTAGGTGGCGAGTTTGACCCAGATTGGTTTGTAACAATGTCTTCTACCTCAGTGTTAGCTTGTGACCTTCCGAAACAGGAATCCTCCCATGCCTCCACCACCAGCCGACCAACCTAATGACCGACCTGGTTGGCGGCCGATCCTTCGACGACAGGGTGATGGCTTCAACCCGGACTGGTTTGTAACGAGTATTTTTCCCCGTGTATGGTTGTTTACGTTTCCGACAATATAAATCAAACAGGGAGTCTGATGTGCCTTCTCGCCCTCGTCCTAATGGCATACTTTCGACTTCACCCTCACTCTCGCCCCCACTTCCACCCCCATCGGAACCGGCGCCAGAATCGCGCTATGCACAGTCATGGACTACATGGCATCGTGAGTACGGCCTTTATTGTGGTTTAACAGGGAAACTGACCTGAACACCCAACAGCAAACCCTACATTGGCGCCCACTCCTCCATCCATTGAGCCTTCGCTACTAACACACGACCGTCAGAGCCCTGGATTATTCGGACCTCGGTCGCCTCGCAGTTCGCTCTCGTGAGGTCACTCGGCCAAGCACTTCCACTCCCAGTGACGACTATCACGACTCATGGCATAGATCAGAATTATATGCACCATCCACAACTTACTTTTTTTTGGTTTTATTGATGCTATGTCTGGCTTCAATCACAACAATTCTTTTTTTTTTTGCTGTAGCAATTATGTACTCATCTCTTGACAATGGAAGAGTCATTCATAGATGTGAGTGCTGTGAGGGTAATCAGTCTTAATAACAGCTTAATTAAGCTCAATTGCTTGGGTATTTTTTCTAACAATGGCAAGACACATCAGCAGTGCTAAGCAACTAAGTTCAGTTACTTAAGACATACCAAGGTAGACCAAAAGATTGGGTCAATTGAATCAAGTCATGCCACCAACCCTCAGAACAATGTAATGATAGTACTTACAAGGGGAGAAATTAACTAGTGTACAACACTGTCAAGACTCAAAACATTGTTGCCACTTCTTCCCATGTGTCATTCTACTGAGGTCCAACTCTACACATCCTCTTGGGATAATCAACCTGGTGCATGGACTATAGAATGGCTGTCTCTGGCTTGGTGGCACCCACAGAAGCAACTGCCCAAGTGGACCTTTGATCCATCCATCCTCCTGGACTCTAACACATTGGTGAAAATCCTGTCCATCATAAAGACAGAGGCCTTTCTCTCTGCTGTGCAGTGCATGGATTGGAACAGAGGAGAATCTGATTGAAGAACATGTGATGTGATCCTCAGCATGACTGCACTGCATCAAGGCAGCAGACAAGTTATGACCTTCTAGATTGTATGGAAATGAATGAATACAACAATAAACTGAAGATAGTAGTAGGCTCACCATTGATTGAAGAAGACCTGTAAGATTCATTTGAGATAACAAATGCATTTCTTTCAACATTGTTGATGATTCTCAGGTCTTCTGTTTCATCATCCCAGACTCCCATAGTCTTGTCATCTGAGCCTGACACAATTGTTGTGCCATCAGGGGAGAATGCAACTGATCTGACATAGTCAGTGTGGCCTTGAAGTGGACTGCCAATCTGCACACCCCTGTCAGCATCCCAGACTCTCACAGTCTTGTCATATGAGCCTGACACAATCCTTGTGCCATCAGGGGAGAATGCAACTGATCTGACAAAGTGAGTGTGGCCTTGAAGTGGACTGCCAATCTGCACACCCCTGTCAGCATCCCAGACTCTCACAGTCATGTCATATGAGCCTGACACAATCCTTGTGCCATCAGGGGAGAATGCAACTGTTGTGACCTGGGCCATGTGGCCTTGAAACAGAACCTGAGCAGCTGGCCACTCTTGGTATTGCCCCTCAGCAACTCTGGCAATGTAGGGAAACTTTGGCTTTAAAGTCCTATAGAGCACTGAATTTTCAGGAGTAAATGGCAGTGCAGAGATGTACAAGTGGGGAGTGCTTGCAGAGGATGCACTGGAAAAGTTGTGAATCAACTTCATACCATCTCTTGCCAATGCTATAGCATCTTCATACCCTTCCTTCCCCTGCAGCCATTGTGTTACAAAGGAACTCATTACATCAGTGATCTGCTCACCTGTAACCATCTCACAGCATATGAGAGAGAAAATGCAGCACTGCCAAGCATGCCCAACAAGCTCATTGCCTCAAACCAGAACAGTATTTTTTCACTCCCCAGAAGATCCCTCATATGCTCTGCAAGGACAGGATCAAATTTCGTGGCATGCAGATGCTTCACCCAAAAACGGCACGAGTATGATAGATGGGATGAAATCTTGGCTTTGATTCTCTCAGCAAGACCAGGTACCTCAGAGTTGAACAGGTAGGAGCTCTCCAGACCACAGATATTGAAGCATAGACCACCATTAAGGACACGGAGTGATGCAATGGCTAGATCAGCCTGAATGTCAAACCCGCCAATAAAATAGTCCCTGCTCCGAGACTGCTCGGTCAAGAAGTCGTAGAAGGAGGCATGTAGTGGCCGAATGGACTTGGCGTGGTCGGTAACACCACTTAGCAATGAACCCATGTAGTCGAGAATGGTGGCCACATCAAAACGGTCATCCTGGTGTGGGAAGCAATTACGCATCGCATACAATGCATCCATGGGGAGCGGCTCCAAGGTACAAAGAATCTGCTGCATCATAGAGCGGAACCGTGTGAGAGCCCTTGGTTTTCGTCCCACTGCACTCTCGAGGATTGCATGATACGTGCTGTCTAAAAGTGTTGTCCCCTCCCCCGATGTACGTGCCATCAGGTCGTCGAAGCGTTCCTTGGACGTTTCACCAGCGCTCGGTCCGATGAACTCGCAGGCAAGTCGAGCCCACTCGAATAACCCATCCGCCTTCAGAGTAATCTGCTCAATTTCCCTCTCACCGATGCCCCTGAAATCTTTGACCTCCTTGGACACATAGAGACGGATATCGCGTTCAGTGAATGTAACGGGAACATCGTCCAAAGAAGTCGCTTTAACATGCTGAGCATAGCGGAGAGCGGTCTTAATGTCAGACAATGGTCGGGATGTGAGGAGTATCCGGAAGTTAGAAGGGAGAGAAGCAGCTTCCGAGGATTTGAGCACAGGAAGAATGTATGCTCGCAATGAGTCGAGGTTACTCTCGTCCAACGCGTCAATCACCAGGACAACGTTTCCAACTATGCCACCCGAGACCTTCAAAGGTTCTAGAAGAAGCTTCGTCCACTGTAGCATCACGTCGGTTGTGGTCCTGAGCGCATTGTCATCCTTGATAGCTATAGCAAGCGCCCGTCGAAAAGTCGGGTCACGGTCTGCGAGATCACGAGCAATGGTCGACAGCATTTTGTTTTCCAGCCGTTCCTTTTGTCTGTCACGAGTAAAGCAGAAGCACGATCCGAGTTCTCCACGATCCTTGGCCCGTAGTGCAACGGTGTGGGCGATTGTGGATTTTCCTTTGCCAGCTTGGCCGTGAAGCCAGAAGATCCGCGGCGCATTATCATCCGTGTTGTGAATCCAGTCGTCAATCTCCTGTAAAATTTCCATCCTCGTTCCGTCCAGGCATTTCTTCGTCAGTTTGAGTCCCACATCGTCTGCATACGGTATACCGTCCAGGTTCGAATCATTGACGTGGGTGTCGCGAATTGCATGATCACGGTATTGTTGCATCAGATCGTCTAGTGCGTTGATGTGGTCTGTGACAACGGTTTGCGTTTCGGATAGAATGTTCTTTCCCAGTCGCTTCGCTAAGATGAGCCCCAAGTCAGAATGTTGACAGGGAAGTAGTCGAAACAGCCCACAAAAGCTCTTCTTTTTGGAATAGTTGACGATGAAGTCAGCACAATCGCTAATAACCCGGGCGATCCGCTCGATGGCATCTTTCATTGTGATAAGGTTGCCCAGGGTATCTCCTTCTAGAAGGAACTCGTAGACACAGTTTACTTTTGAAAGCAAGTTGGACACGGTACTGTCCAGGGTTGCTTGGTTGATGATTAACTGGAAAGAATGATGAGATGTGTGCGTTCGGCAAGGAGAAGACGCACCTGTGCGGCACTGGTTAGTATCCCCAACGCCACTTTCGCGTAAGGGTGGATCTGCGTAACAATGTCGGTTTGATCGTTACACTGCAGAAAGCAAGAAATCGTACATCGGCAATAGCACTGACTACGATGTTGAAAGTCTTGAGCGGTTGGAGATACGCTGAATTGATGGTGTCTATCTGAGGGACGGCAGTGTTGCTCCCACCGACAAGCCCGATGACATGTTGTGGTACAGATGCTGTTCCGTCAAGCTCTTTTTGGGCGGTATCGGTCTCGTCACCCACACAGGCAACTGCTCGGTGCACTTTACTAGTCGACTCACGCTATTCGGTAGATGAGCGCTCAGCATACAGCATGTTGGCCATTTCTCATACCTCATGGGCTGGTGCAACTTGAATCGACCTCTCGTGTAAATCCTGCAGCTATCAGATGAAGCTTCAGTAAATAATACTTCATGATACACAAGGTGCTTCTCGGAGAGCTTCGGGTGGTTGTGTTTGAACAGAAACACTCACACCTACAGAGGAACTCGCGATATTCCTGTTGGACCTGTTAAACGATAGTAAATTCTTGAGCGTAGCCCGTTTTCCTGGGACGACGTCGCTGGATGCACCCGATGTCGGAGCTGAAGATGACATTTGTGACTGCTTCCTCGTCTTTTGATCAAGAAGATCTGCGAGGAGAGACATAAATGCAGACCAGACCTACCTGAGAGTCCGTTGCGACTTGACCGAGCTTGGCCTTGCCAAGTTTCATCTTGAAGCGACGAGTGTTGGACTGATTGTCGGTCATTGTGAATGATTCTGTGAAGAATAAGGCGGGAAGCGAGGAACAATGAGCGCTGGCAAGCAAGTACAGCACGTGTGGGTGGCAATGACTCGGTGGTCAACGGCTCCGAATCAGGACATCCCTCTCTTCGATGTCTCCAAAGTTACCAAAAGGCCCGAACGTCTTTGTCCGTATCAGCAAAGAAAGATCGTGTTAGAGTCTGGCTTTGGGAGATCCCACGCTCGAAGAGGAGGATGCGAATCCGGATTCACGTGTGCATATCCCCACCACACACGAGGGCAGAGGTGTCGAAAATATCAATTGGCAACAGCGCAGCCCACTCCTTCTGAATCTCCCAGTTTCAATCTCGGGGCGTCGGACGATAAGGAAGACAAACAGACAATCGCCCAAGAAGCCCGAATGCAGAAGATCCACCATGTTCATTCCCCACTCAGGAAGCAGTAGCCGACGTTGACGAGGCTGCAGACGCCCCATCTACACGCAGACACTCGGGACTGAACCAGAGCAAGCTTTAAAGCGCAAACCGTGGTACCAGCTAGTAGGGTCCCTCAATAACCACTACTCCAGCAGAAACCCCAAAGCGGACGCGAGATGACGGGGTGAAGGACGACAACCCACAAGTTTTGAAGATACCGTCACCTCCACCAGAACAACACGAGAATTCCCCTGCATCTGATGAAATGACCACTCCAAAATCCGTAGGCTTCACTGTACTGTTTAGTTTATCCAGCGCACTTATCACTTTGATAAAAGGCTTTCTGGCGCATGCTTCCCCCCTTTCGCGTCTGTCAAAGGATAGAACATCTTCGCTGGTACATCTAGCAGCAATCAAATCAAGAAGCCTCCCACACCAGCACCGCCCCCCCTTGCAGCAGTACATCGCTCCAGTCGCCGTTCTCCTGGTTTACATTCCCAAGTCTATCTCAACAACTCTCACTGCAGCATACACCACCGCATACGGCTACCAAACGCACGGGTTTCGAGACGTTTCTTCACCATTCCCCTTCCTGCTTACTTACACCCGACCGAATCTCTGTTAGGGAGCAATAGCAAGAGCGCATTGGCGCGTAGCAAGTCTCTCCTGCGTCGGGTGAATCTGGGCATGAACTCTGACGTCTTTTCCACGCATGCCAGCAGTGGTAACCAGGCGTTCTCTTTTCCCCGTCCCAAGCGTGCTAGAGCTGATTTGCTGAGCGGTGGATCGTCGAGGAGTTCCTTGGAAAGTAAACAAAGTCCTGCGCTGTGTCAATTGAGATCGAACAAGAAAAGTGCAAGTGGAGAGGGAGAAGAGAGGGAGAGGGAAGAAAATGAGTCTACTATTATGTCCTCGATGTTTAGTGAGAAACAGATCTACACACCTAATCGTGTGTAAGGTTCACCAAACACCAGACGGCGATTAGGTCATGGGAAGGTCTTGATAAGGCTAACGCAGTGATTTCCGTCAAATCTATTTAGGTTATTGTGAAATACATAGAATATACAAATGGTTCCAAATGTATAGCATGGGTTGTCACAGAGATTGGCCACTCCCTTTCACATACATTCCTGTTCGCTTGAGTCCCAAATACGTGATACATAGTATAAGTCACCTGCCATTATTGTCCTGAGAAAGGTTCCCGCTGTCATTTTTTTAGAACCTCACAGCTTTATGTATCACGAAACAAGGGGCGGAGGGTCCCTACTTCTAAGGTCAGACAATCGTTAGAGCGAGGGACCGACGATTCTCAGTCCCGAGATCAGGCGGTCGTTAGAGTAAGGGTCTGGTGTGGTCTAGCATAACAAACATATTGTGGTGAGTGTACCACTAGGATAGATGCCTATCATTGTAAATACTATACCATTCCATATGCAACACGAATAGCAACACGAATACTATTATATCAATGCTCTCATACAAGTTGCATGGTCAAACTGATGTGATTGCACGGTACGTAGAAACATTGAGTAGTATTAAATTGTAATTAAAATGGAGCATTCGTGAAAAGGACAGGAGTTATATGGCGACGAGATGGGCACCAATTTACCAGATAAGTTCATTATGAATCGCCTTTTGCCATCCGATCGTGACTTTGTCATAGGCAGGGGTAGCAGGATGTGAGGTAGTTCCAGGATAAAGCTTCATATCGGCCTGCAGGCATATAGTGAAGAAGCTAAGAGTAATTGTGCCACAAGTTAAATACACCAAGAAGTGGACTCACAACTCGAGACATTTCTTACGAGCATCAGAAGTTGCCTCCTTTGATGCATCCGCTCTGATGTCCGAAAGGAGGTGGTCAACATAGTCCCAAAATTCAGTGGAAACCCAGGCCCGCGTAGCAATGTCTTGCTCTGGTTGCACCACACTTTCATCTTCGTCGATCACAGCAGATCTCGTCCTCCTCGAAGACACAGTAGCCGCACCTTCGTCAACAAGTTCGGTGAATGTCAAAAGGGATTTCCGCTACATTTTTCAATTAAATGTCACAGATAAGCAGTGCGTTACACTTACCAAAAAAGCAAACCGCGCCCAGTGATTTGTCGTAGTCTCATAGTGACCAGTTGGCGCCAAAGACTTTGAAAGGTTTGAGATATGTGCCTTTGATTTGATGCTTGCTATCAACTGCAACGAACTTGATCAGTAGACTGTCACATAAGTTGGAAGCGCTAACGCACCTTTTGTTTCGTCCCAGACCTCTGCTGTGTGAGGACTTCTTTGATGAGACTGTCAATGATGCACATCATTTCTGGGTCTTCAACCGCTTCCGAAGGAATCTTAAACGTCGACAAGTTCTTCAATGTGAAGGCCTAGTGTGCAACGGTGTTAGAATCAGTGCATGATTTGTCATACGTACTCACTAAAATATTCTCCGGAAGACCGTCACTATATGCGGTCAAGTTTGGTGACAATAAACAAGCTTGAAGACAGTCTTTCAAAATGTCCTAAAATTCACAATGAGAACTGGGGGCACAGGCCATATGTCAAATAATCACATACCTTAAATGCGTCCAAGCCGATGAACACTTCCGCATCCGATTTTTTCCTCTCCTGATATTGAGCTATAAGCGTAGCCTGGATGGTCAGCAACAATTCGTTATCTTTGAGCTGGTAAAGGTAGGATGAAAATGTGAATGGCAT
>Ga0307518_10000009_pt1 | contig 130345 bp, 163 predicted proteins | sample 25_EM_MG_FD_203889 | JGI IMG/M metagenome (GOLD analysis project Ga0307518, IMG submission 203889) | Populus trichocarpa ectomycorrhiza microbial communities from riparian zone in the Pacific Northwest, United States - 25_EM | ecosystem: Host-associated > Plants > Roots > Unclassified...
CTTTACTCGCGGGCCCTCGTCAGGGAGCGCAAGGGAAGACTAAGTAGTGAAGATGAGGACGAACGCTTGCCAGTGAGCTCGCAACTCCTGGGTCAACCGAGGGCGGATGATAGTCATTGTACCAAAATATTTTTGGTTCGGCTCAATCAGCCTCCGCTTGAAGCGTGTTTCCAGCTCCCTTTCAGGAAGGGTGGTCGACAGGCGCGTATCGAGTACAGGAAGCACACTACTAGGTCTGCGTTCGGCATCATGGATGTATCGGGATAAGGCATCGACGGAGTGCCAGGACAAGACCAAGGCTTTCAATGGTGGCCAATTATGATGTCAGAAACTGATATCCATCGTCGTGAGGATCTGGTGGTTTTACCACAGAGTCGGGCGGTTAGTGATGATAGAGCAAAATTGGGATAGATACGCTTCCTTCCTCCCGTTAGCTGATAATCATTGATTCCAACTTGTTACGAGTGGCTAGTAGCGAGCGAGTATACAACGACGTATAAAAATAACGATGCAGTTGATGTCATCAATATGTACAACGTTCCGAATTTGTTCGCGAAGAAAAAACAGAACGTCAACCGTCAGGTTGGAATAGATGAAGAATGAATGCCATGATGATAGATAGACGATGCGAGAAAAGATCAAAGTGTTGAGATGAGCACCACGCAGTAAAATCAATATACAGATGTTATAGCAGGGCGGTGTTTTGCTTCCCCGAGCGCTCAAGTTGTGCCCACTCTTGGCGCCAAGTTGACATCTTCGTCCGTAGCTTCTTGTCACCTAGTAGTTGCTGGATCCACCATAAAAGCGTGTCCTCGTTCTCGGGGACAAATACAGAGGACAGCAACGAGAGGATGGTCTCGAAGTTGGCTGAGCTTGACGTGATTTGATCTTTGAACGTATTTGTGAGATGGGGTTCTTAGTAGCGGATTGAATGACCTCACCCCGGTACACCCAAACGATGGCAACTGCAACGGCGACGAATATATCCTGACCTTCTAACAGAAATGCGTCCCATAATCGTAACTGCGTCTGAAATGGTACCGAGTTCGCGAATAGCGTGATGTACCACTTGGTGGCATACGACGTCGTGGAGATCATGTGTTTCTTGAAAGCAGCGTAAACGTCGGGCATTTTGAGTTGCATGATTCGTTCTTGGACGTATATTGCCTCTAGGAGACCTGGGAAACCCGGAGAAAATATATTGTGCATAGAGTAGGCGTCATGTAGGCGTGCGAGGGCGGCATAAACCCTTTCCGGCTCGAAATAGCAAAGAAGGGTGGCCGCTATGGGACCCATGCCCTGGACATAGCCGCACTGGGTGCACCGCAGCGAGAAAGAATGCAGGACATGAAACAGCGACCGCTGACTACTCGCACTGAGCCCGACTAAACGATGTCAGGACGAAAGAACATACCCAAGACCATATCGTGTCCGAAACAAGACGTGGCCGTTGATTGTCCGTGGTACGTCCAAGTCAATTTGAATATCGTAACTCGATGCTTTATCAAGTTCTCGATGATAGCCCTCTCTCAGACTCACAACTTCTGCGAGTCCCGATCTAGAAAAGTCATTCATAAGCACCTCCCATGCAGCGCACCTCCAACGGTCAGGTATGCCCTTGTAGACGCGCTTCCGGAGTTTATGGGCCTTTGATGGCTTCACGCCCCATAACTCGGCGTTTCCACCCTGGTCGCGACTACGGACTTCCAGCATTCTTTCCCACTTTGATATTCGAGCAGCCTCCTTGAGCGGAGATGACGGTGACGGTAATGAATCGACGGATATAGCTTGGGCTGGAGCCGCCTTACGGCCCGCGTGAACCACACTTAGTCGCTTCAACAGAGGCGCTGACGGCAATAAAACCAATCGATCATGGGAGGTGACAGTGAAGAAACCATATCTGTGGACAGTGAGCCTTGAAGGGACTGTTTTCCTGGACAGTACTCACCGATCTAAAGTTGATAGCAGCATCATCTCTTCAGGGGGAAGATCCCGTAGCTTTTCAGATACACAACTGAGAGTGGCTTCTGCACGGAGTTCGCTGAGGCGGCTGACACGGTTTCGCGCACGTGTGCGTTCCACACCCTCTTCAAAACCATCCCCTTGTACACCAGTGGCATCTAGCTGGGCATATATACTGCGAACATGGAAGGAGTCGAGATCTTCGCCTTCTGAGGGTACGAGCGACGTTTTGCTGGACGGACTGCTTAGCTTTGAACGCAGCCTGGTTGCGGGAGAGGAGGACGGTGTATGGAAAGACTGTGGAAGGAGCAAGGAAGAGGATGGCTGAGGAGTAGTGAGATCCAGGGTTGGCTCGAGTGGAGGGGAGTCCGTTTGCTTGAGCGGTGATGATGGACGGCTATGAGGTGGTGTGGGTAGAGCTTTGAGATGTAGAGGAGGCAGATTGGCCACTGAATCGACTTGTGAGCTACATGAAGTAACGGCGCTTTGGTAACTGCTCCTGCCCGAAGGAACGCGCAGGGAGCGTGGAGGAATATCCAGGGGGTCCCGCTTGCTGGTGGACGAAGGGGCACAACCCGACGGCGGCTGAGCGTACGGTAACTGTGTCGAGGACCGGGGGCTGGACTGCGATGGTAGCTCGTGGAGAATTGCCAATTGAGTTAATCGATGTGGACTCGATGAAAGGTCAATGCACGTCGACTCTGTCGAGTATGTACTGATGGTGTGATTAAAGAGATTGCTATAGGTAAAACTGTCTCCTAACGACAGGTCGAGTTCGCGAGATTTATCTTCAAGAGCTGAGGCAGACCAGCTTGCTGCAGCTTCGCCGCCGTACATGGAATAGATGGAGAATATTGTGGTTTCAGTCGAATCGCGCTCTTGGCCGGTCGATGAGGATGCGAGATCTGACACAGTCGCAGACGGGGACGGAGAGGTGGAGTCTGAGCGACTGGACGACGGCTTAGGCGGTGCGAGAGTCAACGACAATGCCCCCATAAAAATGAAGACGGCAATATTACGCTCTGATGAGCGGAAGAAAGGGGGGAACAAGGAGGAAAGTGGTGGAGAGCGAAGGAGTGTTGTAGTGTGATTTTACGCGAAGAGACAAGTTTCAAGCGACAAAGGATATTTTCCGACGCGGACTCGAGACAACATACGAGGCTCATTATAATCGAATACTTGAACTGCAACAATAATAGCAACTAGAAGTATGGACGAGGATGCAGGATCAGTTCCTGATGCCGATGCCAAGTTACCAACAGTATTGATAGGTCCAACTATGCAGCGCCATCCATCAACTTGAACTTAGTAGAGTGAAATGAATCCAGGAACCCCCGGGCTGGGCTTCAATGTGTCGTGGCAGTTGTACGAGCACTCAGATGCTGGGTGTGGGCCTCAGCTTCTTCTCCCATGAGAAGGATAGTAGAGTCCGAGTAGTCTCTGGAATGGTAGTCACGCTGCCGCCACCAAATTTGGGCTCTGTATCCACCACACAAGACATCGACACTCGACACCCAGGAAGCATTCCTGGTTTCTCAGAGACCGCGTCCTTTGAGCAACATCGTCAAGAATGTGGGAGCGGACCCTCCAAGACCTCATCCGTGGCCTACGCGCCAACAAGAACGACGAGGCCAAGTTCATTGCTCAGGCCATGGACGAGGTCAGGAAGGAGATAAAGAGCAAAGACATGGAACTCAAAGCCGGCGCTGTCATGAAACTCACTTACGTGCGTACCACCCGCCCCTCCTGATCCATATCCGAAGAGTGATCGTCTGAACTATAGCTCGACATGCTAGGGTATGACATGAGCTGGGCATCCTTCCATGTCATAGAGGTCATGTCGTCTTCAAAGATCCATCTGAAATCAGTCGGTTATCTTGCCGCTGGCCAGTCCTTTAACGAGGATACCGACGTGCTCATGCTCACAACCAACTTGATCAAGAAGGTGCGTCGGTTGTCCATGTACTAATCCCTTCAATGATTCATCTTCGGCAGGACCTGGCTGCAAACCCTGCGGATGTCGCCATTACATTGAACGGCTTGTCTCATGTCGTCACCCCTGACCTCGCACGAGACCTGAGCCAAGAGGTCATCGCGATGCTCAATCATTCCCGACCACACATTCGCAAAAGGGCCATTCTGACCCTTTACAAACTCTGCGACAAGTATCCAGGGGCCCTTCCTCACGGTGTTGTCCGACTGCAAGAAAGGCTCGATGATTCCGATCCCGGTAAGTCATCTCCGTGTGGTACACGTGCTTCCGCGTTCTTGACTGTCACCCCAGGTGTTGTTTCGGCGGCAGTCAACGTTCTTTGCGAGCTTGCAAGGCGCAATCCCCTGGATTACCTCTCATTGGCACCACATCTATTTCATCTCCTCACAACTTCGTCCAATAATTGGATGCTGATCAAGCTCGTAAAGCTAGTGGGTTACCCCACCTGGTTCGTGTCTGCTCACATTAACAGGGAAGTTTAGTTCGGCTCTCTTGCTCCTCACGAACCTCGGTTGGTAAAGAAATTACAACCACCCATAACAGAACTCATTTCCACCACCTCTGCGATCTCCGTACTGTACGAATGTGTGCACACATGTATCATCGGAAACGTGCTCCAAGGCGTCTCTGGTCTCTCGCTGGCACGGACTTGTGTTTCCAAGCTAGCTGCATTCCTTCAGGACGCTGATCAGAACCGTCAGTGTTCTACTCCTAGCGCCGCTCGGATCATCACTGATAGGTAATGTGCACAGTCAAGTACATTGCTCTGCTCGCCTTGGTCAAAATCGTGCCCACACATCCCGATTTGGTAGCTGAGCACCAAGACGTGATCCTCGCCAGTGTGGATGACGACGACATCAGCATTCGCATGCGCGCACTAGACCTAGTGACTGCCTTGGTGAGTCTCCTTTGGTGTTGACTTACAACGAACCAGCAAACGTCTTAAATAGGTAAACTGTAACAATCTACAACCTATGGTGCAACAACTTCTCTCCCACCTCGTGCAATCCCATACATCCGCCCCTTCCGCCGTTCAGTCCCTATCCCAGCATGTCGTCCCTAGTATCCCATCCAAAGCACCCTCTGCACCCTCTCAGTCAGCAGCGTACCGCCTCGTCCTATCTCAGAGCATCATATCCATGTGTTCCAATTTGACATATGACAACGTCACTGATTTCGAATGGTATCTTTCGGTCCTCGTAGACCTGACCTATATTTCGAACGTGGATATCGGTGCCCAGATATGTGATCAACTTGTTGACGTCGTGGGGCGGGTGCGGGCAGCGCGGGCGTACGCTGTGAAGTTGATGGTGAAACTATTGTCCGACCAGACACTGTTGATGCATGCGAGTGAGCCAGGGTCCTGTTCGGAGGCATTGTGGGCAGCCGCGTGGATATGTGGGGAGTATTGCAGGTGTGTGTTTCCCGGTTTCATACTTTTGTTTATTCACTTGTTCCCCCCAGCGAGTTGTTGGCTCCTGAAGAGCTACTTCCTTACCTCCTACATCCAGATGTAGCCAACTTGGATCCGGATACCATTGCTGTTTATCTTCAAGCTGCCAACAAAATATTTGGCTATTGGGCCACAGAAGCAGCGCAGCAGTGGTCAGAGGACCTCCTTGATAAGGTCAAGGCCGCCGTTGACAGTATTATGGAGCAAATAGAAGAGTTCGTCTCAAGTCCGCATATTGAGGTCCAGGAACGGGTAAGGATGCCTCATTTAATCCTCTCTTATGCTAATCATGGGCTGCGCTGAATTATCTATTTTAGGCCGCGAACATTCTCCAACTCTTCACGTTCATCAAACGCGATCTCGCTACCCACCGTCCCAAATCTGATTCCGTCGCTGATACCTCCTCTACCCCCCTCACTGTCTTCGATGCCCCACCCATCAGCAGCCCAAGCTTCCCGAAGAGCCTTTACCTCGTTCATCCGCTTTGCTCTGCATATGAACTCAATCCAGTAGCGTCAGCTGCACAAACAAGCGTACCCATTCCAGATGGACTCGACCTGGATGCGTGGATTGTCCCGTCGATGCAGGTGCCTCTCCAAGATGAGGACGAGGGTGCTGGTGAAGTAACTGGCGAAAAGAAGGTGAAGAAAGGTAAGAAGGGTAAGGAGAAGGAGTCGGCGGTTCGGACGAAGTTCAAGGGCACGAAAAAGCGGAAGGAGGACGAAGTTATCGAGGAGCTTATTCCCCAAGAGGAGGCTGAGACTCCGGAGGAGATAGCGGAGCGGGAACAAGTAAGTTGCACATGCATTCCACCATATCGGTGATTTAAACCGCATGTCAAGCGGAAGGCAGAAAGACTAGAACGCATACGGGACGACCCATACTATATTACAGATGACCGCCCTCCAAAACCCCCAGGCGAGGACATCGATTCCATTCCTATCGTACGATTAGATGAACTGCTGCCGTCATCATCCAAAGGTACTCGTCCAATACCAGCTTCTAAATCTAACTCATGGTAACGCCAGTCGAACCCCGCCTTTTCGCGCTCAAAAGCAACTCGGCACGCTCAACCCCTTCGCGGTTCGTAGTCGAGAAAGAAGGCGAGATGCCGGAGGGCGCGACACCTACCCCGCCTCAATCCCATTCCGCACCCATAACTCGACAGCAGACTCCGAGCTTGTTTGAGCGCATATCGACGCCGCCTCCGGTCTTGCCTTCATTCCAACAATACGAAGTTCCGGAAGATGAACCTCGTTCGAGCACGCCGGAACCCATCAAGGTCACCCGGGCCAAGAAAAAGGGTACCGGTACGAAGAAGCGCACGCCCAAGACGGTACAGCCAGAATAGTGTGGTACATCAGAGGGCGGTTTCGACGGTATGGTATATGGTATATAGCGCACCTAGGTGTGTCACAGTTCGGTAGAAGCTACACGATATACAGACAAATCTACACAAGTAATTTGCTAAAGACTGAAAGGTATAAGGGTGTGCGTGTGATACAGGGGTTGGATGCGTGCTTGCGACTAAGTAACGACAAATGGTAGAATATCCGATGGATACGGGAGGTAGGTATAGGCGCAGGGTTAAAGCACAGCACGATAGCAAAACCCACAGAAGTCCAATAGCTGAAACGGTGCCCTCCCCTATTGATTATCTTCCACCCTCTCCACCGAGTCAACGATCTCGTTCACGAGCTCCAGTGTTACACCTGGTATAATCCGCTCGGCCTCAGTAAATGCACGTTGGAGAGCGCTGAGCGCAACACGAGCTTCTTGAGTCGATACGCGGGGGAACAACTAAAGGAGGGCACTAATGTCAGCTTTCTACGCGCGCTGGGGAAGAGGGTAACCCACCGAAGCTATTGCAGGCAAAATAACCGAGTCAAGCATCGTGGTGTCAGGCAAATCGTCCTCATCATCCACAGCCGCTTTATTCTGCACCACGTTCACTCCACGGGGGTATGTTTCTGTACAATCTTCATCACAGTTTCCCTCATCAGTGGGTCGCTTCTCGTCTATGACCTGCAAATGATCGTGGTGGCTGTTTGGGCCGCCGCTCGGCATGTGCCTCACTGTGGCCTGTTGGTCGTAAGACTTCCGGCGCGAAGATTGCGGCGACGTTGGAAGCGGTGGTAGTTCCGTCTTCCTTATGGACGAATTGGGTGTTCGTTTCCTCGTGGTAGTAGACGACTGCGATGACTCCGACGGCAACGACCCGTTCATCTCCCATGTCAAGGGAGGCCCTGAAACCTTGATGGAATTGTTAGCGCGCCCGATAGTCCCAGGCTTGCTGACATGTCGGACTGTGCCAAAGTCCCATAGGTCTTCAGGATCACTGTTGACAGGGCTGGCGATGGCGTGTGTGAGCACCAACTCACGACGGCGGAAGTTTGGCACGCACTCTGGATTTAAAGCTTCTTGCTCTTCCTCGAGTCTCTCACCTCCCTCGGCCCTCCATCGTTCGTGCCGTTCGATCAACTCAGTGAGGTAACTGGTCTTCTTCGCCATTCGCACGAACTTGTGTTTGAGAAGTTCGCGTGCTGATGGACGCTGCAAAGTAATTTGAGGCTTGTGGGTATTCATGAAAGAACAAGAACGAACGTCACGAGGGTCTCGTTGTAGACAATATGACACGAAGTCTCTGAATGGTTTGGAAAAGTGATTGTCCAGCTGGGGAGGAGGATTCTTCGGGATAAGAAACAAGACCTAAAGGGAATCAATGTCGCCAGCCCAGGTTATATGCAGGCGAACGGGAGATCATGCGCCAACTCACTTTCATTGGGTGAAGCTCCGCGTATGGCGGCTCACCTTTTGCTAATTCGATGGCGGTGATCCCGAGACTCCAGATATCTGCCTTGTGATCGTAGCCACTCTGTTTGATCACTTCTGGAGACATCCAATACGGTGTCCCGACAAAGGTATTTTTCTTCGCCGATAGCGTGCCAGACAACTGTCCAGATACACCAAAGTCGGCCAACTTGACCTCTCCTGATGCGGATAACAAAATATTGGCCGCTGCACGTGGCAACGTTAGAAACTGGTTGTTGCACGCATCTGGGCAAAGGGCTTACCCTTGATATCACGGTGTAGTTTCCCTTCTGTGTGCAGGTATTCGAGTCCTCGAAGGAGCTCTCGCAGAATGATGGCAATGTACTCTTCTCGAAAAACACCCGGTTTCATCTGATCGTATGTTCAGTAAATCCCACTGCTACTTGATCCATGATCATACCAGATCTGAGCATGAGCCACCTGAGCAATACCTAAAAGCAAGGATGTGTTAATAGTCATCCATGCACTGATATGCTAACATGACGCACTCCATAACGATCCAAAGGCGTGATCCCTTGAGAAAGGAGCCATGGTATCTTGAGTGAATAAGTACTGCATGTTAACCTCATCGAATCCACACGACGACGACCATGCGCAAAAAAGGACTGACTTGGTCACATGAGGGGAGTCCAGTTGCGATAGAATCTGTATCTCCTGTTGAATGTCTTCTATCTCGTCCTCGGCACTCTCGAGGTCGATGATCTTGATCGCGACGGTCCTTTGCGTTCGTTTATCGTATCTGGAGAATGGGCAATAGGGCGTAAATCAGAGCCCGTGGTCAGCACGAACGGAGAGGTACCCTTTGTAGACCTCTCCGAAGGATCCCTTTCCTGTACTACCCCATCAGCAGCGCAACCTTGGGGATGAAGAGACCGGTGATGCGCACCGATCCTGTCTTGCTTAACGTAGAACTCTTCCGGGTCTTGATGTCGAGACTCCTGATGACGACGGCAATCAAATTACGCGTCGCCTGATTCAATTCGACAAGCACGGACATACCATGACTGTCCTAGTACCAGTTGTAGTAGGGTAGCGACCACCAAACGCAAGGTGGTATAAACGATTCAATATCGCGACTTCCACACTCGTATCACAAAATCGACACAGGCGATGGAGATGACAAGGCGAGGGAGGGACTGGACAACTGCGGGAGAGGTGTGTACTGTTGAAGAGACGGTTTGGTAAAGTTCCTTATTTTGTCACGCGCGGTCAGCCTCTCCACCACACAGCCGCCCGAGTCTTCATTCAGTCTGGGCCATTTCCCTTACCCTCTCCCCTGCACACATTTCTGTCACTACGTCGAATCAATCCGAAAAGCCGCCTCCCCACACAACGTAGAGTCGTCCTCGTACTCGTGGTACGTCACATCTTGAGCTATGTATAACCAAGGCCATACCTAGAGTAAGCTGGATATATCGCTCAGCTGATCAAATCGCCGCAGGCCCACAGGAGAAATCGATGGAATTAGGTATGTCCCAGAATTCGGTGGGGGTATACATGTTAATCGAACTGCCCAAGATGCCAACGGCCCTCCTTTAGTGTTCAAGGGACTAAGTTTACATAGGTTTTCGATGCTCCTACGGGTACAATCATATGAGATGACGTAGCACGGAGCGCCGAGGAACAGATAAATACTTACAGGGGTATGGTCGGTCTCATGATCAACATGTACGAACGCCCGCTCGACATTTGGTAGTGCTTCCAATTTATCTTGCAGCTGTTGGGAGATATCATGCGCCTTCCATAAAGGCGTAGTGGCGTCCATAACAATGTCAACTTCAACAAAGTAATTCTGTCATCTAGCAATCAGGCGATGAACAAAGTTGTCGATGTCAGATACTAACTGGTCCGCTCTAATTCCGCGGTCTCTCTGTCAGTATCAAGTTCGTGCAAATCCACATGTTACGTACATGATATGCCCGTACAGTATCGATTTTGTCAATGTGTTCGCTGAATGTCATCGCCTTGTAGATGACCAGCTGGAGGAACTCGTGTGGTGCGGACTTGCCCGCTAGGAGACCAAACTGCTCGTAAATGGTATGCACCCATGCAACAATAACACCGGACGCAATCTGGAGATAGGAGTAAGAAAAGCCTACAATCAGTAGGCAATGGAATCTCACGACCATCCCCCCAAGAGGGTCCAACCCTGAATCTGCATCAGTCGAAGCGAGGACAGATGGAAAGAATCTCTACGTACACCACTTCAGTCTACTGCCACCAGCAGACATGAGAATACCTATTTCAGGACCTTAGTTTAGGGGGCAGCCAGTACGAGAAGATAGATTGTCACCAAACGTGTTAATGAATAAGTCGTTTCGGTGATCCTCCCAAAGAACTTGCACTTGACTGGATTTTGAACGGAGGGGGGAGCAGTAAAGAAAGAGTAAAAACTTCAAGCCTAGTGTCATGGATTTATGTCAAACACTGAGTGAGAAGGAAGATGAAATGAAATTACCAAGGGCCGCAGCGACAGCGAGAATCGATGCGAGATGGAAGACATTGTCCATTTCGTGTGACATCAAAGAGCGGATCGATTCGACTATAACGACCAAGTTAACAGACGACATGCTATCCACAAATCATTCACGCAAGCCGCGAACCACGACAAGGGATGACCTACAGTGAGCCTGTAAAATGGTAAACAGGGATACTTTCTAACCAAAAAATGTTTCACCGTATACAATATTTCCAATGGTCTCCAGCCGAGAGCCACCCACTGGCCACTTGTTCAAGTCCATCTTCAGTGCTTGTTTATGTATATAGTACAGGAAAAGATTGCTCCCGAAGTCGAATACCGAATCGATGCCAGTTGCAATAAGCGAAAGTGACACAGAAGATATAGCAGCATATACTGCGCGATAAGAGTATATACAGCGGTCAGTCAGCAGGCATGATGGACAATAACATACACTGCAGGACACAGAGGCTAAGATTTGCTATTAAACTTGCCCAGACCGCAATCCTAATCTATTTTGGATTGATATAAACTGGCAACGAAGGTGGGTCAACTTTGAAACTTACAGAGGAATGAAAGGCCAATTCGTCATCTTTGGCTTTTTCGGTGTGCTCGTCCATAGACTTTAGGAGGGAATCAATAAGCTGAATGAAGAAACATGGGGCTATGAGACGACATGTTGGCTACTATTTATGACTGCACGCACTTCGTTCTGTTTGCGCTGGTATCTCTCAAGGTTTTTACCGATCTTGCGACGTTGGCGCAGCTGGCTAAGCTCTTCATCTGGTACAATACCCCTGCGGAATTTGAATGGGTCTGGACGCAGCTCATCTTTTACGTGTGGCCTCATTTCAACATCGCCACCTGTTTGAACCTAGGATGAAATGTGAAATAGAGCAGAACGGGTGAAGGAGGATGTGCATACATTCGTAGCAATGGGAGGGCCAGGAAAATCCATGCTCATTCCTGAGAAACGATATGCAAAGTCAGCAAGCACTTGGCGCTGAGAGAGAAGAAGAAGACATCCAGTGTGCTCGAGCTATGATACATATAAATTTTTACTCTGCAGCAAGCAACGCCACCAATTACAAAGCCGTAATAGCTGTATTATAGTACCCGTTACCTTATAAGGAGCCATAACTTCTCAACACCTAATGTCAAACTATGCCTCTCTTGTTCCACTCTTGCTCGTACTCGCCATCCTCATGTGTGTTCCATGTTGACTTTGTTGCATTAAACTCATGCGTTTTCTCTAGTGTTGCCGCTCTAGGATGGTGTATACTCTCGTCATGTATGGGTCGCGACATACTCAACAGTCTTTCTGAGCTATGGGACTTTCTCGTCCTGTCCGCGAGATCCAGTGCACGACCCTCTAGACGAAGGCCGTATGGAGAAGAGATTTGGGAGATGGAATACAGACGACGGCCCTGAGGACTAGCCTTAGCGCTGAGCTGTCTTTGTGGATGACATCGGACTCACGAGTGTCTCAGTAGTTCACCACGTTACACTGTTGCTATTGTGCCGACACTTGTGTCCTTCCAAGTGCACCAACTGCCACGCTGGTTGACCGGATCCAATCCTGTCTTTATGCTAGGGCCTTGTAGCTGTTTCGTTCGTCTTCACATTTGCTTGCAAAGGTTTTATACTGATTAGTATAGCTCACTCCCCTGAGTGGCCTTTGTCCATGACATTGGCTGGACTTGGGTGTGCTTAAACTGTTGTAAAGCTTGGATACGTTCACTAAGAAGATGAAGGTCAGATTCCGCTGACTACACTACAGCGCTGGATCACGTGCCGAAGAAACAGCAGTTGAAACGTGAACTTCAACCAGATCGACATTAGCCCTTCATCACTCCTAAGCACGCCGCAATGGTCCACCTGAAGTACTGTTGTGCCTTGGGCGAGGTACGCAGTGTGCTCTGCGTACCCTGGATTGCTGTCCCCGCCCCCCAACATCTTCAATTCTGTTGATCAACTATTCACTCTGCTATTGCTGGAAATCGGCAATACACGTGCCAGTGACTTCGAACTCCTCGGTATGGACTGCTTTTCTTTCCCCCCGCATTCTCCGAGCTATGCATCTTGACAAGATACTGGAGCTTCCCAGGTGATATCGTAGTTCCTGGAACTTCAAGGAAACTGCTGTGCACCTTTTGAATACCCGCACACCTTTTCCATCATAGAAGTAAGACAAAATTACTTCGATCTTTCTACATCATTACTGTGGTCAGGGTGCCAACCCTTCTACCTGCAATTCATACAAGGTTATTCTACCAAAGAAATCGGAACTCTTCTCAAACCTGAGCTTCAGACACTGGATTCCGCCCGCGGCACCCTCAGGAAGTAGAAAAGCCTGCCGTCGGTTGACGTCTTCAGGATGGATGTGTGTCAATGTTGACCAGCTAGGGTCCTCAGGGGATATTGCAGTGTCGATACTACAATGGGTGCCGACGAAGCCCCCTTGGAATGTCAGGATTAGGCGCGTTGGGCATACTCGTTCTGGAAAAACTAGCTGGATGATCTGAGGGAGCCCCTGTGTGTGAACAGAAGTCAACTAAACAATTGCGATTATCTTTCGGAGACTCTGCTATTACCTGCTGAGATGTCCAACATGTCTCAGGGTTACCATCGGTGAGATTCTTTTTGCCAGCTGTTTTATCCAGTGTCGAACTGACTCTACATCACATCCGTCGTATGGTAAGCTGAGAAGCTGATTCAGATGGAGATCACTGACTTGATTCTGGTATCCGATGTTACTAATGACTTGTAAAGCTCTTCCATCGCCATCCCGTTTTCTGTGTTAGACTGAGTCGGTAGAATTTCAGTACCGTGGGAACTGTTAGTTCTCCCAACGTCCATGCCATTCCCCCCCTCGAAACTCTGTTCTTTGTTTAGAACCACCACACCTCCCTCTGCAGTTATGATGCCACCCGCACCTGTCACCTTACTACCCACAGCTCCCTCTGCACTTCCGGAGTGGCTCGCCAAAGGTCGCTCAGAGGCATATATCTATGACGCTTTTGCCGCCTTATCTATCCGAGAGCGACATCGCCATTATGCCCGCACAATGTCGCTAGGAGGCAGCACTAGTAGTCAGCTCGTCGGAGCTCTCCCTCGGGAGGATAATGAACATAACAGCTACTACTCCGCGGCAATTGGGGGGAATCTAGGCAACCAGTGGGCAAATCGGTATTCAAACATATGGCCCTATAACCGCACCCGTGTCATCGTAGGGAGACAGGGGGGATGCACGTTGGGTAGTAATGAGGGCGCAGGGCAGGGAAGGTACTTCAATGGGAACTGGGTGAAGGAGCTGTATGGGGAAAGACTCTGGATTGCAACACAGGCGCCGCTTCGAGAGACAGCCCATTCTTTCCTCAGTATCATTGCCCGGCCTATCGCGGAATCGCCTCCCTCTTCCGCCATCGACCTACCTGCCGGAAGTAGAATTCGTACTGTCGTACAGCTCACAGTCAACTTTGAAAACGGGCGCCAGAAAGCGAGCTCATATTTCCCCTCCGACGTGAAGCCGATGATGAGGATATTACCAGAACCGGACTGCAATGCGCCCGCTTTCAGAGTAGCTTTGTTGGAGCAGAAGATTATCAAGAAGGCTAACTGCATGCAAAGCAAGGTCTCCATCATCCCAGATGTCGCAAACCCTGGTGAACCTGTTGTGTTCACACATATGTTGTACATGGCCTGGCCAGATCAAGGCGTCCCGGAACAAAAGGACCTGGCGTCTCTGCTATATTTCATACGCCTTGTCGATTTCGTCAACCGGACGCCAACGGAATATTCTAATGACGAGCCTGGTCCTCCTTTGATGGTGCATTGCTCTGCAGGTGTTGGCAGGACAGGAACGTTCATCACTCTGGTGTCGCTACTTCGTACTCTCGGCCTCCTATCCACTTCTTCTCAGCCAGCACTTAAACCGATCCCTTCTGTCCGTGTCCCGCACTCACCACTAGGTCCTTTACAAAAGGAGATACAGGATGATCCGGTTGCTCAAGAGATTGATAATCTACGCGAGCAACGGCCGCGAATGGTGGAGAGAATTGAACAGATGCAGCTGATTTATGAGATCCTCGAATTGGCGATTTCTGAGAAAAGCATCGTTTGAGATGTCATAACGTTGGTTTTGGTTTAGATCAATCATCGACCCCTCTCGGGGGCCGTTAGCCTTTGACAAGTTCTATAATTGATAGGATACCAGACCACCTTCTGACATGCGTGCCGTTCATAGCCGTTGCATGGCCGCCGTGCCTTTGCCAATTGGCCAGATAGCATGACATCAGATTATTGATCATCATCCGACCCGCAGAATCGCAGCTTTTGATACTTCAGCTGGACGTTTGTGACCTGGCATGCTACACGCTTTCTCCCGCACATTGCGCCAGTTCACCTCGAGTGCGCTCAGAATGAAATACCCTTCCAAGATCTACGCCATTGCCATCGCCAAGACTGGTGGCCCAGAGGTACTCGAGAAAATCGAAGTACCATTCCCGACCATTCAGCCTGGTCACCTCGTCATCAAGGTATGACACCACATGCACTCGCACTTTGTTAACGTGCTTTCATCATTTGACCAATACGATCGTATACAGGTTCACTATGCCGGCGTTAACTTTATCGACACTTACTATCGGTAAGGTTGGAATCTACTTTCGCTTGGGTGTTCTACCAACATCAACGCACTTCAGAGAAGGAATTTACCCTCTGAACAAGTTCCCTTTCCTTATCGGGGAAGAGAGTTCTGGGACTGTTGTCAGCCTTCCAACCGACACTGCCGTTCTTAATGATCCTGACTACCAGAAACGAGGGTACAAAGTGGGCTCCGTAGTGGCTGTGGTAGGCATCAGTGTACGGTAGACGGCACCATCTGCTAAGCCGTTATTTTCAGCACTCTCTAGGTTCTCAAGCGGAATTCATTTCTGTACCATGGAGGACGGTGTATCCTGCACCCGACAATACACCGCCAATCATGGCTGCCGCTTCTCTGATCCAGGGAGTGACAGCTATTTCGTTTATGGAGGAAGCCTATAACGTCCAGAAGGACGATATTATCCTCATTCACACCATCGCCGGTGGATTGGGCATGATGATGTGCCAATTTGCCAAGTCTCGCGGAGCAGTCGTCATCGGAACCACGTCGACAAAGGAGAAGGCCGATTTTGCCAAGAAGAACGGTGCAGACCACGTTATCCTATATAAGGAGGAGGATACTGTCGCAAGAGTATTGGAGATCACCAATGGTGAAGGCGTCCATGCGATTTTCGATGGCGTCGGTAAAGACACGTTCGACTTCCCATTTGACGTAGGCTTGCGTATTTTGACTCTATCCCTCACAGCTTCGAGTCCGACTTCCGCATGATAAGGAGGAAGGGAACGCTCGTTTCCGTCGGGAATGCGTCAGGACCTGTTCCCCCTTTCCCCCCTCTGAAGCTTAGGGATAAAAATATCAAATTACTTCGACCGACGTTTGTCTTTGTTCAGCGGCATTTCGCAAGGATTATTTCTGAATAAGCCGTTTCAGGATGGCCAATTACGCCTACACACCAAGCGAGGTCTTGTATTATGCAAATGCGCTTTTCACCCACCTGTCAAACGGGACGCTGAAGCCCCACATACACAAGGAGTACCCTTTCACGCCAGAAGGCGTCCGGGATGCCCAGACTGATCTAACGGGTGGAAAAACTACCGGGAAATTGGTGATTAAAATCAGTGACTGAACGGAGTGCATGTAGATGTGGCATACACAGTCGAACAAGAAGCTTTACTTTCCTGTACTTTTTCCTCTTTCCGTGGTTCAGTGTCAGTTGCCGTTTGTTTGTTTTCACCTCCACTTCCTAGTCCATTTATGGCAGGTGTTGTAGTTCCTGCTCATCCAAATTACAGATGGGCGGCCCTACCTTGTTTTCTGTCGGTTCGTTGCCACGAAGAATGTGTGGTTACATCGAAATACAAAAGAGAAACAAGGTGGTATGCCTTGTAAATCCTTCGTGGACAAACTTCAAGGTTCTGAAACCTGTCAAATAATCGCCTCTACATTCTTTTGGGTGTACATTTTCCTCGCCCAATGGTCTCTCGTTTTTGGTCTCTTTGCACTGGCCAGTCATTACCAGACTTCAAGCAGACTCGCACCCAAGAGTCTTGGAAGGCACGCGTAAATTTGAAGGGACCACCATCTTTGAACGCGCTTTCGGATGATATTTTGGTCGAAGTTTTTAGCTTCTTGGACGTCGAGGATATCCTCTCCTTGCGATCCGTAAGTACTTATACGTGCTTCGAGTCTGTTGGCTGCATTGATTCTATGTAGGTCAGCAAGTTATACTACAACCTGACCCATCAAGGCATCATATGGAAACGCTTCCTCAGGAGGATTGGACCCAACGCCCCACAACTTCCGCCCTCGTTCCGCTACTCGCCTCAATTCCTTACCTCCTTTGAAGCAGAGAGGCTCGTGACGAGAGCTATTACGCTTGATATGAATTGGGTGTCCCCAAGGCCATGGCCTCTTTTCCGAAGTTCCTTCCTAGCACATCGTCTAATCCAGTCAATGGTCGTCCTCCCTGGGGGAAAGTACATGGTAGCCTCGGTGTGCAATTGGGCGAAGAACCTTTATTCTCTGTGCGTCTATGCACTCGACCATCGCGTTTGGGGTATCGTTCCCCTAGCAGAGACCCCTGTCAAGCAGAAAGCATACAATCTCAGAGCCAAGTATATGACAATCGATAGCAAACCGAGCATCGTCATTGCGTATGTGCGCCGCAAAAAGTCCGATCGCTCCAAAGGCTCAAAGTATGGTGTATTTGTCCACTTAGTAAACGTTGCCAGCTGCTAATTAAGCGATTATAGCGGCTGCAACGTAGATCCTTCAATATACAACGAGTTCCGGAATAACCCAAGATTGAAGATAGACCCGCCTGTGCCTTTCCAATACGTGTGTTCTTGTGTGCAAATCTCCCTAGATGCTCTCGATGCTTTGGCAGATCCTCGGCTCGATCCCGGCTCTCGCGAATTTTTTGAATTCGCTGGATCGCAACCACCTCCATTCCGTTTGTTATCTGACATGCGCAGCTCGTCGGAGTTTGGAGCCGTAGACTTGGCCAATATTGGTGACATTCCAACCTTGGCGGTCGTAAAAGGCTCAGAAACTGTAGTTTTCAAGCAATTGACAGCAAAGGGCATAGTCACCACAATGAATTGTGCACGTGAGGAAACACATTCTTCTTATGTGAGTAGTTCAGACGTAACGGGAGTTAGCACTGAAGAATCCGCGGATAGGTGTATCACATATGCAATATCCGCGTTTTACCTCATCAAGGAGAAATCCTTGTGACCAGAACCGTAACAGATATGACACCAGTTGTTACGAGTAACCCTAGACAGCCTCCCGTGACGCCCCCAGGACTCCTTACCTTGGCAATGTTCGCGATACCGCCTCCTGGTGACAACGAGACCCCAAGTCACATGTCCATCTCCCTCGTCTCGTTTCTCGCAGATGACGCAGAAGACATTCAAATAAGCGATCCATCCGACTATGATGTTATGCGTGGAAAATCGTCTTCTGATCCTGTCTCTGCTCCTCCTATTAACGTCTTCTATCGCAAGTCGGGGGGTCGACTACGATATATCGCGATTAAGGCGATTCCTATGCCCCCCTGGCTCCTTGAAAAAGGGCAACCGCAGAGGCCGTTCTATTCTGTCGAGGACCTCTTCGCTGACGATGGTCACTCACTTTTACACGAAGAGTACGGCTGGCACGACGCAAACCGGCTTTTCGTTTGCCCCGGTTCCCACCGTTCGCTTGTATATGGCATATCATACGAGAATCGTACCGATACTCTGGGCATCCGCAGCATATATAGCCACATTGGTGACCCAGACTTACTCAATGAGTACAGCCTGAGAAGACACGAACTTTTGCAGAGTGTTCTACGGGAAGAATACGAACACCGGTCCGACGTTATGGCAAAGTTTGACCTGTGCCCAGACCTTTACGACCACCTTAGAGGAGGTGTAAAGGCGATAACATGGGATGAAAGCATTGGCCGGATTTTCTACGTAAAGCCAGATGACAGCTATATTCATGTCGTTGACCTTGCATACGCTCCGTCACAAAGTAAGTGCTGCGAAATTCTTTGGAGATGGTAATCTGATAGGCTGTGGCTCAGCTGTAGATGGGCAGAGACGCCCGCTCCCACTTGCTGATGAACGCATGCTTGAATTGTGATGCATGTTATGATGGACTTGCGATGTTCTGTAATATATTGTTATGTAACTCCGTGCGTTTCAATGGCTTTGCTTTGCTTTGCTTTCACTCGCTGTGATTTTCACGCTGGTTGGTATCTACGTTGAACAATAGGATACGAAAACAAGAAGGATAACTTACATCGATCATCGAGCTAGTACAGTACTACATTCAGTCTTGATGTGAGGTATATGGTCGAAACTACTGCAGAGTGATTACTAGTCGAAGGTAACTGGACCCAACTGCGCTGGCGAGGGGGGTCATGCAAGGCAAAACAGCAAAGGTAAAACTTCCTTATGGACAAAAATTAAAGTGAAAGAAGGGACAAGGGGTATGTGTAAGATCAAAATGACTACGGTGGGCCAATCTACTCACAGCATAAATCAAATGCAAGAATGATGGCCGCTCAATCATATGGCTAGAGGTCTATGGTTGAGGACGGGTGGCGATGGAAGTGGGCGACCATTTGGAGATGTCGGCAGTGGTTCGTGGTCACCCTCCCGTTCCTTGTCTTTCGACCTGTCCTTCTTACCGAATCCCAGCATCGGCGCCGATAAGCTAAGTTTACGCGTCGCTCGACGTATGCTTGTGCTGGCCATGCTCGCTGCATTTGATGCGCTAGCTAGCGACGGAACGTTAAGCCCGTGCGCTGACTTCGGTCGTCCAGTGATGCCGGATTTCCCTGTTCTTGGACTTGATATACCACTAAACAAACCAGCACCGCCGTTCATCTGGTGCACTATGTGGTCATTGGTAACAGGCATCAAATGAGCGGATCCGTTCAATAAACGCGATGGAGATGCATCAGCGCCAACTGGACCTGAAGATGTAGCAGGGCGGGAAGGTACTTTGTGTGACAATGGAGATTCCGGATCTCTGTAGTGACGCCGCTGTGGATATACAAGATCTGAACTACCCCGCGAGAATGATGACGGTGGAGCCTGCGAAACCTTAGAGACATGTGGGGAACCAGGTATAGGGGGCAAAGCTCGTGAGTACCGATCTGAGGAGTGGGATGACGAAGTGGCTGTCCGGACAGAATGGGTAGTAGATAAAGGCGGGGGTGCTTCCCTGTGAGACGAAGAGTGTAATTTACCCGATGCCGTGGAGGGTCGGCCAAAGTTTAATCGCGATGTAACGTTCATCGCAAGCGGCTCCGTTAAACCGCGACTATCCTTCGCTGGTGAAAGCACAGCAGGCTGTGCTGGAACTGTCCCGAGGATATTAATCGGCAAAGGAGGTTGCTCTGTGGCCGTTTCCGACTTTGGCCGCGGCTTACCAGTACTCTTGAGACTTTTCCTACGAAACCAGCTTGGGATTCTCTTCTCTTCTTTCTCTTTCCCGCCGCCATTGGTGAGAGGTGGATCATGTGAAGCTGGGTCTTCCTTGGGGAAGGCCAAGGGGGAGGTGATAGGATTACCAGGAGGGTTGGGCTTTTCTTCTGTAACTTTGGATTGTGCTATCGTTCGCGCTGGGCGTAGCAAGCCGCTCTTTTTCGGAGATAAAGGTTCCGCGGATGTACTAGAACAAGTAGCTAATGCACGGGTTGAAGACAATGGAGATCCTAAACTGAGTTTCAAGACTTGGGATGGTGACTTGCGAGGCGATTTGGGGGTACTCGAAGGGGAAGGATCCTGGGGTATTATGGGTGGAATGGATGGCTGCGGAGAGATGGATGAAAGTGCTGGACTACGTGGTTCGCAGTCAAGGCCGGGGGGCAGTGGGGGAAGGGTTTGCGAGGTGGAAGCAGGGGAGTCTGACATAGCATACTGGGGCGGCTCTGTATTATGATTAACCACAACAGGCTGTGGACTTGGCGGTCGGAGACCTAGAGCAGTCGGATCGAGGTCTGCAGCTTGGTAATAAAGTACATAAGCCGAGCCAGAGTTTGACTCGCCAAAATACTTGGGAATATCGCTCTCCTTGATCACGTCCACGGTTTCGTCATCAAATACTAGCCATGTACCCATCGTTTTGACGATGCTGATGTAGTGTCCATGATTTGGTCCGCTAAACGAGTCACAAGGCACGCGTGAGTTACGGTTTCAAGCGAGCCAATAGAAACAGCGAAAGGCGTCATTCACGTACTTTCCGATATGGACCACTATGGCGAATAGTTGATACAATCGATCGGGATTGGAAACACCATCGACTGTGTTGAATAGGCGAAGTTCAAGCGGAAATGCGACCCGATAGGTCAACTTGATGTATCTCTGCACGTCTTCCTGATATTTGAAGCGCTTCAGATGAAGTGCGAGCACGTTTGGTAGTTGCTTTATTTTCATCCTGCGTCAGATTCATGAGCGTAGGTTACGGATGTGACATTAATCACACTAACCGCTTCTCAGCCTCTTGCAGGTCGCAGCACGCATCGCAGAAGAACTTGTTCTTCTGACAAAGCATTTCGCTGGCACTGAACTGGCGAAGACATGCTGTGACACTTGAGTTTTGCTCAATATCTATGGATAGGTCTAGAAATGATTCGTCCCGAGAAGATACCTAGGAGTAACATGTAATAATGCCAAGAAAGTGTAAAATCTGACTTACATTCTCGCATGTGAGACACCGAGTTTCGCTTGTTAAGACACCCTCGAATATCTGATGAATGAACGTGCTTCCTAAGGGACGACATGCTGAGCTTGAACTACCAGCAATCATACTCTGAGAGGCATCTGACGAACAGTTGACTGATCGAGACACTGTTAGACATATCAACGTGGTCAGGTTGAGAGGGTGTGCAGATCCTCTGACGTACAATCCTCAGCGGAGGTTAGTTGATGCTTCTTCTCCTCTTGTATCTCCTCTACGATCTTGTTGAGAAGGTAATTGAGGAATTCGTGAGCATCTTGATGCATTGTATTCCTGAAAGCCTCGTTTAATTCCCTGAGCTTTTCGATAAACACACGGGGTGCCACCGTTCCCTTTTCAGCTGGGTGCTGTGAGATGTAAACATACAACGAGCGGAGGGCAGAAAAGAGGCTGCGTGGCGAGGAAGGGACAGGTGGTATTGGTGTCTGTGGCACGCCATTGGGACTGGATACATCGATGGTCGGTTTGCGCTCGTGTTTGCGACGGGCGGGAGTAGAAATATTGGTTGATGTGGAATTAGCGGTGTTGGTAGGCTGCGGTGCGAATGCTTGGCGGAGAGATCCGTATGGATCCGTATGTTGTATGACGAGGTCTCGAAATGGTCTGCAAAAATACAATGCCTGAAGTACGGAGTTGGCGTAACTTGAGGGATCAAGGGGTTAGGGTGCAAGGAAGAACTGACAGCGCAGCAACTCACCAGGTGTTGCCAAACTATGGGGGCGAGAAGGATGAGCGGACTATACCTAGCAGTCAATTAGAAACGTACATTCTCGAGACCGAACTGCTTTCCATCCGCGGAAAGTGTCGGAAGAGGAGGTGGAGGAAGTTGGCTGTCTTGGGTTGCAGGAACCTGTTGAGTGAATGGGTTCCACTTCCCTTTCGCCATACCTGTCTCGGCGAGCACCTGAAGACAGATTAACTGCGGACTGGACGGGGGGCAGTGGATAGAGATTCGTGCTGGTACGGAACGTAGTAGTAGTTTAGGGTATACGGGACATGCTCAACCTTCATAGCACACTCCTTCCTGACGGCGCCGCTGCTCCGGTTCTTGCCTTTCCAGGTACGCTCCTAATCAGGAAGCTGTTTCTCATCGTTTCATGTCTCGTTTTTCAATGGACAGCATTCATCACCGCGGTGCATCTCGAACAACAGGCTGATGCTATTTGTTTGCTCGCCGTATGTATGTTCGATGATGCCCGCAATGGTCCATTTGGCACGACATGGTTGTTCCTGACCTGGTTTGCTTCCAGTCCTGCCAAGGAGAAATGTGCCTTATCGCACTTTGTCATGGCTTACTGGCTTTCCCCAACTAGCTAATTCGGGAGCTAATAGTTTATAACGACAGTCGCCCTGACAAGTTTCCTCTACCAAATGCTTCAGGTTTTGAGGGCATCAGGTCTTTGCAAGCTGTGCCCATCCCTCTTGATGTATGGAAGCAGCGCGAACGGGTTTCTTCATATTCAGGCTCACGTGGTCAAACTCTCCACACCTGCACAGCTCGGCGTACATACATTGCTCCATGAGGATTATCAAGTAGGCTTGGCAAGGACCTTGCTTCACCACGAGACGTGAGCCTGATTTGAGACATCTCTGTTGACTAGACCTATTACACAAAACCAGTCTGTCTGACATGTACCCAGTCACCTACCCTCATGACTCCTTCCCCTGTGAAAATACCATTACATCCGAAGCAGGGAAGACTATCCCGTGCGGGATCCAACCCTTTCCGAAACTTCATCATAGCTTTGTAGGGGACAGCACTATCACGAATCCCTGTTACAGTGTCCACGTTGGGCAGCTAGCAGAATGAGATAAGGCGTCATGCGCATATAGCGCCCGACATGTCAAAGCAGCTTCAGCCAATCAAGAAATAAGAGCCCTCACCAGGCAGCGAGTGCATTTGGAAACCAGATGGATGGCAGAGGCACTGTTTGCAGGTTCTCCGTCAGAAGCAATGGTCAGCTCGGTGATATTGTCCTCCACAAAAGGTGCCCCTCCCCCCTTGATAACAATGTTCGGCCGAAACCTGAAGAGACCACGTTTTAGCCAATCGCTTCCCAAGGGACGCGTATCTATGGTACAACGTATAAAAGGGTGCCACTTACCTCTCGACCACAAGGTCTTGCTGCGCCCACACTTCTTCCACCCCTTGCTCTCCGATCATCTGCCTAACTCTGTCTTGCACAGCAACCAGGCTTTCTTGAGACACGATAAGGAGTGGGAACCCATCCTGGAAATATGACGGTTTGTCCAGATCCGGAAATCTCGGTGTGGGCGGACATCTCCGCGGAAGTGGGCCCTTGATCACCAGATGCACAGGGTATCCGAAATATTGCGAAAGAATGGTCGATGGTGGCCGACCATCAACTGATTCACATATGTAACCTTCAATATCTTTCTTTCCCCACAGTGCGACCTCCACTCTAGTGGATAAGATTGTCAAGTGATGGGTGTAAGCGACCAAGGGAAGTGCTTGCCTTTGCATTTGCGAGAGTTTGTCTTTTGCGAGATTAAGAGGAACAGAAAACGTTTCACAGCCAGAATCCTCGGGGAAGGAAATTTCGAGGTGGCCCCCGTTTGACGACGAGAGGTCTCGAACGATCCGAGGGTGAATCAACACCATCTGCCCTTACACGTCAGCGGACATTACAATGGGCTAGGAACGTCGGTTTACCTTAGCCGACTTGCGAGCTGTGACTACAGAATTATCATTGGCATTAATGATGCACCATTTCCTGTCATACTGTTATGCGTGAGTATGGATATTCCGGATTGCAAAGCAACTGGTACATGCTTCGAAGCCTTCCAAAGTGTACCTCGCTTCTTCGACTGATGTTCCTTTACAGCTCTGGTGTAGTACATGTCAGCGGATTGTACACGTACAGTTTCCTTTACATACCTTGATAGGATGGATGAAAATCTTCGATACTCGGATATTCGTAGCATCGAATTCAGTCTGAACAGTGTGCAGATTTTCTAACACAGTAGAATGATCCAACATCGTTATCAATCAGAGTTGAGGACAGAAGACTGAAAGATAAAGAAGACCGTAAAGCGGAACTTATCCTCGACTCTCCCATAAATCACTTCATGGGCGTCTGGGATGGTACAACACGAGGCAAAACGTCGTGCACGTGAAGCTCACCTGACGGTTTGCATTTGGAGAACCAGGTGGAATAGGTAAACGATATAAGAAAGATGATAATTGGAATCGAAACTGTGGGCAGCCAGTTGACAAGTTGTCCCGAGCTTCCTTCCATAATTCACGCGAGCGCTGTCCTAGAGCGAGAGCTATCGCACCTCTGAGCAAGCATACACTGCAGTTCTGCACGTAACCTACCTTCTATATGTTCCGTAGTGGGCCGAGTAGGTTTTCTTCCCGAACAAGTTCCTGCACGTACTACACCGAGGAGTTTAGTCTAACCAGAAAATTTCATCATGGGAAATGGGGTAACGACATACTTGTACAAGGATTGCTCACCCCGCAGCGTTTGAAATAAATCGTTGATCACATGTTACAAATGGTGATAGTACTACTAGTACATCTACAATCCCTTCCGTAGGTCTTTGTTGGTCATCTCCAGCTGTAGATATTGAGGGAAGATCAACCCGTTCTCATGATCAAATGAACCCCACTCTCGGTACTAACAACACCACTGATCTCCCCTACTTTCAAGCTAAAGGCTGCATCTTCAAATGGCTTTTGCATCTGGCCTTGTCTGAACAAGCCGAGATCACCGTCCGAGCTATGAGAAGAGCAATCAGAGTACATGTTTGCGAGCTTTCGAAATTCTTCCGCTTTGTCTTCAGCGTTGTGGATCTGGCTCTCGTACTGCTCGAGGATGGCAATAGCCTCTTCCCTGGTGCGTGTAATATTGGGCTGTAGATGCACCTTTAGCCTCCGATCGACGAATAAAGTGAAGACAGACAGACACACTCACTTCCTTCCAGCTTGACGGACGCCTGCTATCTTTGTGTTTTACAAGGAGGTGGCTAGCTTTGATCTGACTGGTGTTCAAATATTCTGCACCCGGAAGAGCCATAATCTGTTCCTTAGTGAGATCTTTCGGAGAACTCCACATTGACTGTTTCGTCTCCGAGTTGAAAAAGTAGGGTAGGCCCTTTGAGTTGGACATCCGCACTTCCCAGGAAGACTGTTCATAGGAATCACTGTTCAATACCCCGATCATCTTTTATTTGGCATCGATATGAGGCACTAACCATGGCAAAATCAAATCAACACAGAAGAAATGCAAGGGCGTGGTAGAGTTCTTCCTGGGAGGTTGTCGCCAGACTAGATGACAGGTTGTATTTGGCGGTATCCATGATCTTGGTCAAGGTGGGTTATTATGTAAGCTAATTGGATACAAGGCGACTGCCTAAAAGGGATAATCTGAGCGTGACAGCACGGATGGGCCATCGATGTACAGTCATCCCCTGGCACTTGAAACAGCTAACTCCAACAACCGCCACAACACATACAATCAAAATCAGAGTCGTGGACGACCTGGTATGGTACTAATATATATATTAGCAATGCTGGTTATGGATGGTAACATTGAAGACTTGATCAGATATTCGCAGCAAAAGGTTGTGCTCGCTTGCTCACTTGAAACGCTCCAAATAAGGTATATCAATCTTAGTCATCCAACATGCCTGCTCTCTGATTGGACACCTTATTGTAGTCGCTAACGGTGCATTTCCATATAAAGCATATCTAGCTTGTGCCCCCAATACATCCCACCAGCATCGTTCTGGCAATGTCAATACTCATCGATAAAGACATTAAATAGGTAGAACGTGAGGCCAACAGCATTACTTAAATTATGACATTATTTTACCAGAAAAATAGTCCGTACTTCTGTTGTTTGGTTGTCATTAGCTCAAATTTCACCATTAAATCCTCATCATCAAGCCTAGTTCAGATGTGAGGACATTTGTGACCGCTCTACATTATACTGATTATGTCTATGGACCTCTCAGTACATTTTTTTTCGTGTGTTGTAAACAAAAATGATGTGTAAGAGCCATTTGTTTCAACTGCCAGGGGATGACTGTAACTGTTCTTCTATTCCATATTGTCCACGTTCTCCTCACAATTTCCTTGGATTTACCGAAAACCTTCAAGTATGGGGATATTGTAATGACACTATTACGTGTCCCTCCAAGCACCAGGCTGAAGGTGGACGGTCAAGCTTGGTTGCGAATGGTTGTGGGAGCAGTGCGGTGTACAATAAATGGGAAACTTGATGTACGGTTGGCATCTTTTCTCCCGAGATGCCAGCTTTGAACATATGCCTTTGGACTCTTCGGATCATGGTATTGCTCAATCAGTCCTTAGGGTGAGAACTCAACAAGCCCTACCTTTTCATGAGAGGAGAATTGGGTGGTCCTTCAAAACTTCATCCCAAAGGTAGCATGTAGGTGATAGCTGACACTATTACACCCGAATTCGACGAGCAGCACTTGAAAATGGCATTCACGAGATGACTACCATGGAAGTTATTCAAAGAAAGTAGCAAAGCCTGGGTTCAGTCTTACCTGTTGCTATTCGATCACCGACGAGACACTACTTATCGCACACCTTCATTCTCGAAATGCACCCAATTCTAATTCCAAGGTCCATCATTAGCTATATGTAGTTATTTGTCCTGGTCGTAAAGTACTCAAGCGTAACCGTTGGGATTGTTCGTCTGCCAGTTCCAGAGATCCCGGCACATGACCTCCAGTGACTGCGGCGCCTTGAATCCCAATTCCGTCTCAGCAAGACTCGGGTCAGCAGTAAGGTCTGGAACATCGCCAGGCCTGACGACTGTCAAATGAAGCCCCAGTGCAGTTGGAAACCAAACATACCTCCTTCCAATGATCTCATATTTGTAGTCAAAGCCAGTCGCTTTGCGCATAGCCTCGACAATCTGCAGTACACTCATGCCGCGGCCTTTCCCAAGGTTATAGGCCTTGAATCGGGCTGCTTCGGGGCAATTATCAAATATGGTAGACTCAGGTGCAAGAGCATCAAGAGCAAGAAGGTGACCAGAAGCCAAATCTAGGACGTGGATATAGTCACGAACGCACGTGCCGTCCCTGCGGTTACATCGATATTAATGTGGCTTTTACCCGCATGCTGCATTTTCTTACAGAGTGGGATAGTCGTTTCCAAACACCCGGAGTGTATCCTCCTTGATGCGTCCAACAGCCATATGCGCCAAAAGAGGCAACAGGTTCCCGGGTCGGCCACGCGGGTCTTCACCAATAAGCCCAGACGGATGCGCACCAGCAGGACTGCAGGCATGTCAGAAAAAATTGCGGCATAATGCAGGAGGTGACGGACTTGAAGTAACGAAGAGAGACAGCACGCCAGCAGTGCGGCTCGGCTGTTTGATGTTGTCAGTAACATATAAACTGATCAGGATTTATGGAATCACCATGGCACAAGTCTTTAATGACCGTTTCGGACATCACTTTTGACCTGCCATAAGGACTGTCCCCTTTCAAACGCGTGGTCTCTGGAATGGGTATGTCAGGAGGTGTTCCGTAGACCGTGGCAGATGAGGAGTAGACGATGCGAGTGCAGTCATAGTCGGTCATGGTTTGAAGGAGCGAGATGGTGGCGGAAACATTGTTGGCATAGTACGCCAGTGGTTTTTCGACAGATTCGCCAACAGCTTTGTATGCCTGAACAGTATTTCCGAAGTTCAGGTATGGACTAACTCTTAAGGATTCGGAGAACACACCGCGATGTGAATTACACCCCAGATGCCACCTTTACCATATTTTTCGAAGATAGCCCTAACTTGTTCGGAATTCGCCAAATTGCAGTCATAGGTATCAATCTCTACGCTCTCAAGCTCTGCTGGCGTAGGATTTTCGGGGAGGGCATCACAAGCAAGTTGGGCGACACGAGTCAGGGCGATAGGGAAAGAGTTGTAGTGATTATCGACTGAAATTACTTTGTATCTTCTCGTCCGTTGCAATGCATAAACGACATGTGAACCTGTAGACCACCTCATAAATTTTAGGCTGAACACGCGCCAAGAAGGCGCAGCGGACGGGTGGTTGTTTACCGATATAACCAGCTGCGCCAGTAACCAAGACACGCTACGGAAAGAAAATAAGCCTGTGACTGAGGCCACACGCTCGACAACACGTACTCGTAGGCCGCTCTCCGTGGACATTATGGTCGCTCAGTGGTTATTATACAGATCCGATGGGTATAGGGACGAACTGGGAATGGGATGAGGAGCAGAAAAAATTATGTTCCGCGCGGGATCACTGGCTGGGGTGAAGGAAAATTGCGGGTGGCGGTCGCGCTCTCTTACCTGAAAGGTGGAGCTATGTGAAGTGAACCGAATTATTAGCGTGATCATAATTGCCTCTCGCGTTTGTATGTAATGGCTAACAGGATGGAAAGGTCATACGCAAATCGCCCAGGACAGCGGCGGGACATCTCAGTGGAGGTGGAAAGTGACAAGAGGATGTGCAGCCATTTCCGCCAAGTCGTGTCCTTAATCTAGGATGAACCTAGACATGGATCACCGGTCCTCCATCTTAACATCTCCTTCCGTATCCTGCCGGCTTGATGGCCCAACCTTTCTAGTTTCCTCGGTCATCACACCACGTTCACCCCCGGGCCCACTTGTACTTGATACCATCTCCTCGGTCTTCTGACTTTTCTCCTCCTCTCGTCTTTCTCGCTCCTTTTCTCGCTCCTTCTCCGCTTCAATCTCTTGTTCAAGGAGGATAATATCGCCCGTCCCGATCTTACTAAAGTGTTGCAAATATTGATCCCGTGCCATCCGCAAGGCCAGCCACGCCCATCTTTGCTTGTTCTACCCGAAGAAAAAAAAAATCAAGATACTATCAAGCAGCCACCGCACAACTGAACTTACCTCCTCGAACTTCTGAATCTGTTCATCGACAGGTGGTACTGAATCTTGCGCTGGAAGATGTATTGAGGCTGGCACCGAGGCAGTGGAGGAAGCAGCTGGAGTTGGTCCTGCCTCTAACTTAGAGGTTGATACTGTCGAAGGTTTCGGAGGGAGCGATGGATGTACAGGTGAAGCGACAGCAACCGGTGTAGGTTGGGAGGATGGTTCAGTCTTGACTTCTGTCGTTGATAGATTGCTTTCTCGAGACTGGGGAGGCGGGACAGTGGGCTCTGCAGCAGGCGGATTGGGTGCTGCAGCTTTTGCCCGCGCCTGGGCTATTCGCTCAGCAGTTTTAGCCAGTGTTTTCTTCCGCATGTCAATACGAGCATCTTCTTGTTTGATTTTCTTCACATAATCCTTCACAACGCCCGCTCTGTCCGCTCATGTTAGTAACCAGAGGGAGAATAAAGATGAAGAAACTGAACTGGAAAGGCTCCTGCAAATCAGCCAAGTCTCTGTAACCCATCTGCCAGATTTCTGTCAAGGGTTCCGATCCGAGACTCCATGTCCATTCCTCTGGGTCTTCCCTCCTCTGTTCTCTAACTTTCCTCGTCGCTTCTTCTAGCCCAACCTTCCTCCCGTCCACTTCCTCTTTCCACGACTCCTTATCAAACGGAGGACACATGTCATTCTTCCACCTTACCCAGTTCCTCTCTCTGTCAGAAATGACATTGACAGTGTCTGCAAAGATGGGTCCACCGGGTGCCGTTGCACGCAATTCGGCGGTTGCCTTTGTGATGGTTTCCTGCACCCATTGAGCGTCAGTGGGTTCGAGTGTGAAATCCATCTGGAGAGAGCGATTGCGAGGGGTTGTCCATGCCGCCTTGGCTGTCTTCGTGAACGTAAGGAGATGGTGAAGGATAACGAGGAGCTGGAATAGTATTTGACGACGAAAATGTGTATCGGCAATCTAGATAAATCATAATATGAGCGAGACAACAAGATGCAATCGTTGGCGTCTAGGTACCTCAAGGCTTAGAAGGTCTGGACTAGTTAGAAACTTAGCGAAGAAGTAATCGCTGCTGTTGGTTTCGTCCCCTGGTTCCAGTTCGCGCTTTCGTTTCAATGTGGTAGTTTGTGTGGTCGCCGTCCGGTTACCCATCATAGCACGATCCTTCGTAGTCGCTTCTTTGATCACTGGCAGAACCTTGTCCACAGCCTCCTTAAACTTGTTCAACATATCCGGGTTGGCAAATAGTGGCGGTCTGGAGAACGAAAGTTGCAAAGACCAGAACGTTCGGTAGAAGTCTGCGGATAGAATAAGTGAAGAGAAAAGTAGTAAGAAGTTCACTATACCATCATCTTCTTTTAATTCAGCAGCTCGTTTCTTGACTTCGTCATCCCCCTTCTCATCAATGTCCATTTTATCACTAGGTTCAGGCTGGCTGGCGGAAGCGATCTTCATCTCCACATCAGTATGCTCGAGGTCTATTACGCCTTCCCACATTGGGCCATACTCCCCTCGCAAGTTAACGCCACTGCGTTCGCCTAACGGAAATACACCACTCAGGAAGGTAGATATTCGTCCACAGAACAGAGTTGTGGAGCCCATCTTTGACAAGCGGCGAAGAAGGTCGTTCAATGTCCGGAGTAAAGTGAGAGCTTTGCCTTTCTGAGGTACCATTCCTTTCGTGAGGCGGTATGCACGCGCTTCGATCCAAGAGAATATTTGTGAGCAGGACGGAATTGTCTGGGTTTCCAACAGGTCTTGTAGCACGGTAAAAGGGAAAGAAGCATCACACGCATCTGTATACTTTCATGAGCAGGCTATTCCACAAGAGAAGAGTCGCAAACGGACCATGTTCGGTGAAGGTAAGGACGAGGTCCAGCCGGTCCATGAGGTCGTCGTAGTAGGTTGTGTCACTCTTCTGCAAAGCCTGGCCCTCTGTTGCCTACCCATATCGTCGAGTCGTGAACACCTTAAGATTGCAAAGATTGAACGCACTGCAAGCGCGAAGACTTCGCTCCTGAGCACAAGCTCCCATTGACTCTTCACGTTCTCCGGCGAAGCCTTGTTTTGGAACTTGCGGATTTCTTTGGCGAGTTTTTCGTCCAGGGCCTTCTGGTCGAAAGGTCGCTTGGGGAACGTTTTGAGAAGTTGCTTCACACTTTGAGTTTGGGAGCTCATAAGGACGACTGTAGTTTGATTCTCGTCTTGATGTATTTGACACTCCGCGATGCTATCAACATGTCCACCAACCACAGTCACAGTAACCCCAATGGTCATCAAACAGGGCTAAGCAACGGTTCCGGAGAGGATATGGGGCTCTTGACAGAATACCTGCCATCTGACGGGAATTCCAAGTCTACACATTCGACGGGACAAGGCAGTTCGTTGAAGGAAGAGATAGAACACCTAAGATCCCTCCTCCCTGCAGACCAGGAGGATAGCCATGTCGACGAATCAAACTTTGAAGGTGACCTAGCTTTGCTAGACAACGCCGACGAAGTGGCGAGTGACGTTGAGAACAGGTTGGATGAGATGCTGGACACATTGAATGGCCTCCTGAGCAAACTTGAAGGACGAGATCCGGATGAAGACACCCCAATGGACTCGACTGTGGCCAAGTCATGAAAATGTAAGTTTTTGACAGTTCTACCAAGTGGATTGCGAGTCCATGGTCCACAGATACCGTTATCAGCACGGCAGAGGCAGAGCCTAAGAACAAGGATTCATCAACAGTGGTGATAGAGCCGACTACGGATGCACGAGATTATAGATGCAATGGATGCGTATAGGGATATCAAAACTAAAACTACTGGACATTGTCCTCAAGACTCATAGGATCAAACCGTTTTACAGTCTGTACAACATTTGACCCCTTCCTAGTAAACACAAGCTAGAAAGTATTGGTATGAATATCACTTGTAACGAGGATATGCATGTAGGCGACTAACCAGGTAAGGATTTGCGGTCGATCCAGTGGTATCCGCCAGTACTTCACTCTTCGGAATCTCCGTGACGATCGAGTCATTGTATTTGAACCAGTTGTCTGGTTTGCCCGGTAGATGTCTGGAGTAAAAGAAATAGTGCCCAAAGGACGGTGATGAGCCACGGTGGACGAAGACCGATGTAAGCTCGTAGGGGAATGCTGTGTCATCCTTCCAAATTTCCTCCACTTCTTCCTTCAGCCGTACAATCTCGCCTTGAACCTCTTCGATTTCAGCAGTCAAGACTGTTTTCTCGTTATTTAGTTGAGTTACTAAATCATCGTCTAGCTGAGGAAGTGCGAGACTTTGCTGCTTGGAAAGGAAGTTGATCGTGTTCTCCAGCGGAGTTCCGAAAGGCGCATGCTGTAAGGACTTAGAAGAACTGCACCCATCATTCGATGCTAGGGACTTGCCTTGTCTTCTGTCAGTAAACGAAGACGTTCCCTACGGGAAGTCAGGGCTGACTGTAGACTCTTCGATTTAGCCTGTTTCAGCGGGTCTGCTGAATCAAGGAATCGATCCATGTAAATGGTCTCCCCAAACTTGACGTATGCTTGTGATTTGTAGGGTTGCAGTGTTTCTCGGTTGAATTGTACTCGCTTGAATGCAATTGTCAAACTGTCTTACATGACTGATATTATGCTTACCTGCAACTGGATTTGGAGTAGAGGAGGTAATTCGACCAGTGATACTTCCATTCTGGCTTTCGAGCCTTCAAACTCTACTGTATCATCAAAGTACCCGCTCAGTCCGTCGTATATGTCAACCCCGCTAGTGGTGACATTGACGGGGAGGTGCGAGAAGAGATCTTGCTTCTCGTGAATGGATGATCGCAACCGGCGTTGATCAGGAAGCGTGGTGATGCGCTGTCGCAATGTGCCATAAAAAAGTCTACGCTCCCATGTTAGATAACCGTGGATAGCCGCACAGTATTAGAGAAATAGGACCTTTTCACGATGCTGCCTTTCTCTTCTGGGTCACTTAACCCATCAAATTTGAGGAGCGCGATCTCTATTTGGAACATGCAATTGTCCATACACTCAGCGACATCGTGCTGCTTGCCTATCACAAAGCATGGGCAACTTCAGGACCATCGACGGACTGCACAGCTTACCGAAAAGCATGATAGACTCTGAAGGTACGGTCGGTTTTCTGGCAGGTAACGGTGGTTTCTTCGAAGCGTCCTCAATGGGTTGCACCATCTCCGATTGCACCACTACACTCGGGGCCGTATCCTGGGTACTTGAACTACTCGGGGAAGCAACACGAGGGGACTTGGATCTCCTTGGTGACGGTGGATGTGAGACCATCACGTACCCGTTATTTTCAGTATCAAATGCTGGCGTCTTCGGGGAGCCTTCATCAATATCCATAGCCATGGACCCTCCTTGTTCTTCCCTGTAACGTTTTCCAAGTATAGAGCTAGAAGAATCATTGTTGGTATTCCGAGAGGGAGGGTCTTCCACAAGGGTGGCATCGGTATCGTTCGAAGAATCCGTGCCACCTTTGTCAGCTTCCTCGTCTTCCTCGTCTCGCGAGGTCACAAGTGCAAGCTTGGCAAGATCCATCGTGGGGGTAACGGCGGCGGACTCGCAATACTCTAATTGCCAGAATAAATCGGCAAGTTGGCTGACAACTGTGCAACTTGATGATACACCGACTAATGGGCACCTCAGGGGACACTTACATTTCTTGGAACGCAAAATCTCTCGTCGCGTTATTAGCCTTCCACCAACTCGATGCTTTCTGAGGTCATCATCAGAGTACTTCTCGTCTTCCAGGGACTTTAAACTGGTATTTGCCAACGGTGCTACAGCTTCGCGCAAGCTCTTGATAGTGTAGAAATACTGCGAATGGGGTCAATGGTAAGATGTAGGTCATCGAAAACCTTCACCTGTAGCAGCGAATTTAGGTAGCATGTATTGCCTAATTGGTTCAGCCCCCTGGGGAGATCGGTGCGGGTTGGTGGTGGCAAATCGCCCGCTAAAGGGAACGCTGTTGAGCCAGAAATAGAGTTATGGCATGAGCGGAAACCCACGGTCCTGTCCTGTCTCCAAAAACTTTCGTATCCGGTAGCTATCGCGGGCTTCAGCGATAGTAGTCAATGCTTCCCTCATTCGATCAGACTGGTGAGGTTGTTCCTCCAACTGATGACATACATCTCAGCCACAACGCTCACAAAGATCAGCAGCTGGGCTTACCCTCATCACGAACACAGTAATTAGCATCGTCTCGTCAGTTTCTGCAGGGACCTCAAGGATGGTGTAGGCACGATTGGGATCCATAACATTCTTCGACGAGTCTTCCCACATCTGCCTGAGCTTGGTGCTACCTCGCGACTCGGCAATAGTCCGGAACGCATCATTCGCATCCCTCTGCTGCTGAGAGCCATTATTGGCATCTCTCCACGCCCTTCGGATGCAATCCTTCCAAGCCTCAGCAATGAAATCGTCATCAACATCAGCGTCTAGCTCCACACGAAGTGGACCATCTTTTCCAAAGCCCAAAACACTGATGGCATTCTTGAGGTCCTCTTCAGTAAACCGATTCCGTGAACGTTCTTCGAAGACTAGGTTCTGGAGATCTTGGGAGGGTGCGTCTCCAAATTCTTGGATGGCTTGGATGATTGTAAAGAATTGAGTGAAGTACAAAGGCGTTTGACCAGGGTCACATCTACACTGTGCCATATAGGCAAATGCCAGGAGCTCTGAAAAGCGTGTATGATAAGAATCAGGTAAACCGTAAAAATGATTTCTTCACCTGGAGAATATGTTGTCGGTGTCATGCCAAGGGTCACTAATGCGCGCTGAACAGGATCGTATCTAAGGAACGATGGTAGTGATGTGAGGCGGGGAACTGAAAAGCGTGTATCAGTAGTTTGACTTAACTAAGGCCAAACGAGACATACTCTGATCAGGGTGTGCACCAATGCCTATCTGGTACATCTCACGAACGGAGTCGATCTTCACCCAGAGCGTCTGGGAAGTATATACTTTCAACATATTGGCTGTACGGTCTCAGTCAGCTACAAGGGTTCGATGGAGCGGAGTGCTCACCATGGCGGCGCTGGTAATCAAGCAGCCATGCGCTTGCTTCCACCCAGAACCTCAAGAGCTTTCTACGGTTGTCTTTTCCCTGGGGTATATCGGAAGCTGTGTTCGGGGGTGTCATAGTTTCATCCTTGGCACCTGTTTGTGTGATCTCGGATTCAGCAAGCACAAAGCCCAAACGTTCGAATATCTGGCGGCTAAATTACCCAGTCATGTGAGCTATGTCGGTTACACGAAGAAATTGTTCTCACACCGTAGGCGTCCATCCTATCTTTTGTCTAAAAACCTGGCGATGGACTGGAAGCGATCGGTTTTCGCCTTTCCACAGTTTATTTTGGACAATTCTGGACACGGTTCAGTGACATGAGGAAAGGTGTAATCAACACATACAGAAGAAACGTCTCCAGCCCGGAGACGACAGACTCTTCCCTGTTTCTGTCCAGCGGTGGATTATCCCACCTGTCTCGGGTGTACTCGTCCATGAGCTTCACAGGTATAACACCAGGAATAATGTCGGACGCGATGCAGTAAACCGAGCACTGGCAGCAAACATAAAGGTCAAGCAGTTCTCCCTCCACTTCTTCCATATCCTCATCCAGATTATCTTCTGGAATTTTGTGGATCGCGATCTCGTCAAGGTTCAACGAAGTAATCTTGCGTCGCCGCTCTTTCTTCTGATCATGTTTCTCCCATCCTGTGCGACGAAATGCGGGATCAAGCTTGTGCGCGTCGACGGCTTTTTCATAATAATGAAAGTGGTGAGTTTTGTTAGCTGGTCCAAAGGGCTGTTCAGTGTCTCCCACACAGGTGCTAGTTTGCCTGCGACGCGCAAGATCAGGGAAGGGGCAATTGGGATCGGGGACGAACCGTTTTGCGAGTGGGGGTAACATGGACGAAGACTTCCATAGCAAGAGAACCCATCCATTGTGTTTTCGACAGTAGTACGCGTTGGGGTGAGGTACGGCATGGATAAGATCGTCCACAGAAGGCGGGTCGAAAGATAGTCCTATATCTCCCCCATCTCTGGAGGTTGAAGCAAGCCTGGCGTCCGGCTTAATGTCGGGCATGCTCACGCTCACTGAAAACAGGGAATGCTCGGGATTATGCAGCCTTTCGGCGAGATACGGTGGGAGAACACCAGGACCAGGTCGTTTGCATCTGTCGCGCACGGAGGGATCCCACCAGTTCCCCTCCTCTTGAGAATCTCGCCCATCGATATCGATGAGTTTGGACGCAGTGACGTTATATCCCCCCGGGTCATAGTATTGCGGCCAGCCAGCGCTGTTATCCACGGATGTGGATTCTGTTTTCCATGGATCATAATCCCATCCCTTCGTAGTGGTTCCCCAGTCGCTGCCGTTGGCCCATGAGGTGAGGTTGTCTGCAGCAGGTAGGAGAGCGGGGACAGGTTCCTCTGCGATTGGGGCTTCTTCGACGAGCTGAGGCTCACGAAATGGGCTGTTTCCTAAAGCATTGTAATCAGGAGGAGGTGTGCTGGGTCGAATGACCTTTGTATGAGATGAACCGAGGTTCTTTGGCCGAGACGGAAGAGGTGGGGGGTTCTTTGGTCCGTAGAAGTGAGTTGGTGCTACCAAGCCTGGCAGACTTGCATTGGAGACTGCCAGATCTGAGTTTAAGGGCGGCGTAGAACGACGAAGCGCCTTGTTGGTATCATTTCCATCCATACTGTGGGTAGAAAGGAAGACACCGAATGTGTGGTATCAAGCTCTTTGTAGGCGTGACAGGAAGAATGCAGACAGACTTTGATCCTCGTCCAAATGATTTGCCGATGATCAACTTGACTCTACACCATCCAGTGGATGGTCAATCGCGATCTGTTGCAAATGATAAGATTTTTCAAGTAATGAAGACTGCAGGTGCGTATCCAGATGTAATCAGCCACTGGCAGCACTTGGCAGTAGGTAGATGCTTATGTAATCAAAGGACCTCCTCCGTCACGTTCGCTGTCACACTTTTCATTCGGTTTTCCCTCCTCGACACCATCATATGCGACCTCATCCGCCTTGGTGTCTAAGTATTTGTTCAAGTCCTCCCTCCATTACGTCTGTTACAGGCGGAGGCAATCATGATGTATTTGGGTGTCTAGTTTGATCGGATACACATTCAGTTCTCGCTCCACTACTCAACAGTGTTTTCCTTGGGTACCATCACCCGTCGCCTGCATTGGCACCACTCGCATAACCTGGTCTTTTGGTCCCAGTCTTGCTTCTCTTGCTTTTCACTTTTTGCATTGGGCATCAACGGTTGCGTGTTCGCTACTTATCATTTAGCCTAACCTTATTGTAACATTGAGGTATGTTCATTCACCCTCGTCGTTCTCGTCACTCTAGACTAACAACACGTAGCAAGCCTACTGTGATGTACTTTTACCGTGAATGGGGCATTGAGCCAACAGCATTGGTCAGAGCACATGTGTCCTTCTATACTGTCTTTATTCGAACCAGTCAAGTATAGACAGTATAGGAGGTATACACCATGCATTTTTAGGTAATGCCAAGTGGGAGAACCAAGTTGTGCCAAACCACAGCTTGGAATTGTGGTCTGGCTCACAACACTGAATCAAGCAATTGGGCTCTATAGCTCTATGCCATTGTTGAAAAGTTCCAGTGTGTGCCTGTTGATTGCTTTATGGTAGCATTGGATGTGGTATGTTCTGTTTGCAATGCTGTTGACCCTTTTCTGTGTCTATATACACTACCTTGCATATGCACTCAGTTTGTGCACAGTCATATCCTGAAGGGCTCATGAACAAGATCAGAGTGTTCATACTTGAGCTGAAAATGCATTCAGGGGGAGAAGTGTGGCACTACAATTCCTGTCAGATCAAGGCTCAGCACTAAAGCTCAAGCTTCAAGGTACAGCACCAACAATGCTCTATGATTCCCACATCATGATATGTGTGATGAACAATATGAGAAACAATGCTGGGGCTCCTAACAGCAAGACATGGTAATGTGGTAGCAGAAGTGGTGATTAACTGGATACTTATGAATTGCTGACATGCTTGCTTGTACGAATCACTCAGAAAACAATCTTTCCAACTATGTATCGACATAGGAAAAATAGGCCAGCCACGTAGATCGGCGAGGGAGCGACGGCAACTATTTACTTTCTACCACAGGGTATGTAACTTAGAACTTGTAGACCTAATGGAGCAGTGGTCAGCAGAGTTTGATGGTGGACGTAGAGCTCACCTGATCTTCAGTATACCCGAGCTGCTTAAGGATCCCTCCGAGTTCACCTTGCTCCTTGCCCGCCTTCTTACCCGCAATAGCAGCCACTTGTGGCGGCGGTCCTATGTGTCCAGGTGAGTACCATTCTGTTTGAAAATGATACCCTCATACCACAGACGAACACCTTGACCTTCTGTCCGAGAGACGGTGGTGCAATATGGTGCTTGATTAGATTGTCATCGATGTACCCAGTGGGACCTGCATCAAGGGGTCAGGGACCGAAAATGACATGCCCTCATAAATGGTACCTTTCCATTTTTCGGAAGGTTTGTTGATGACATACACGACATCGAATCTATTGGGATATTTGCTCTTCATTGCGTCAAGTTGTTCACGAAGTAAAATGTCCGGCTCTGAGATATTTGCAAAGATCAGCTTGAATTTAGTCTTGTTCTCCTTGTCTGCCAGAGCATGTTGCAAGACCTGGTACATGGGGGTACTAATGACAGACATTGGTCAGCCTTTGCCGAAGAACCATCGAGGGAACACACATTCCGGTTCCACCAGCAATGAGGCCAACCTCATCAAATTCATTCACTATACCATAGAACATGAGTATCACGATGAGGGAAAAAACGGAGGCAATCACTTTTCCAAGGCCATTTTGACAGGGGACCTTTGACAGCAAGCGCGTCACCTGGTGCAAGGGAGTGGATGTATTTGGATACATTGCCGTTCTCGTATTTTTTGATGAGGAATGTCAATTCTCCTTCTGCATCTGACGGTGAAATTGGAGTGTAAGGTCGGATTATTGGCTTTCCGTTTGCATCCTTCAGATTATCTGACTTGAGTAGGACACATGAAGCGATCGGGAGTAGGGAGGCCTGGCCCTCGGGTAACTCGAGAACGAAACTGGATATTGTTTAATGCCAGGCAAGTGATGGATTCCAAGCTGACTTACATAGAGGTATTGTGGTTGTATGGTTCAACGCGCTTGAGTTTGAGGTGAACAAAGGTTTGGGGATCCAGTGCACTCGTCATTAATTTCTTAGGCTTTTCCTGCGCCGTGAAGGTTGCGTAACCATAAGCGCCAGCAGCGGCAAGACCAGCACCGACAAGGTATAACGGAAGGTTTGACTTTTTCGCACCAACTTCGGTCGAGTAAAGTCGGGTAGTTATGGCCTGGTGCGGAATCAACAGACTGGTAGAAACAACTTGTGGATCGTACCGCAGAGCGCGCCCAGTTAGCAGTACGGATGAAAGACATTCCCAGTCAACGCTTTGAAGTCGGAGTGGGTCAGTCCGCGCTCGGCCACTGCCGGAGTTGCCTTTTTGAATCGGTGATTAGGGTTACTAGTACACATACACGTATCTCAACATCGTCTTGCTCGTCATCCTCGTCTTAGACGCCTGTATCGCTCCTCGCTCGTCAAGGTGCATGACCACACAGGTCTGCTCTTCAGCACAACTCGAAATGTCTTTCGTCAAGCTCAGTATATTTGGTACCTCATTCGAGGTCCGCATTCCATCTCGGACTTCCTTTGATTTGTTCTTGATCCTTTGATTCAACAGGTAACTACCCGTTATGTTGACCTGCAACCAGTGGGAATGGGTGAGACTCCCCCATCTTGATCGCCTACTGTCGGCCTAGACGCTGATCCAACTTCCAGGGGCATTTGGTCTTGTGTGGTATGACTACTGTCCTCTTTTTATGCCCTCTATTCACGCCATCCAAGTTCCGCAAAAGATCAGTTGACTGGATCCTCCGTTGCCATCAAGAAGATCATGAAGCCTTTCAGCACCCCGGTCCTCAGCAAACGCACGTATCGCGAGCTCAAACTGCTGAAACACATCCAACACGAGAATGTAAGTATTCTGACCCTCTACCACTTTCCAGATCTAAGTTTATTGTGTCCATGCTTCAGATTATCAGCCTGAGCGATGTATTTATATCCCCCTTGGAAGATTTGTGAGCAGTTTCCCTCGCGTTGAGTGCGGTGTTAACTTCATATCAGGTATTTCGTCACCGAACTTCTTGGAACGGATTTGCACCGTCTCCTGACCTCCCGTCCTTTGGAGAAACAGTTCATCCAGTACTTCCTTTACCAAATCCTCGTGCGTGTTTTCACATGCTTCCGGCCCCCTGAGTCTCACCGGGTGTTAGAGAGGACTAAAATATGTCCACTCTGCTGGGGTCGTCCATCGGGACCTGGTGAATCTCGTTGTCCCCTGCGTTCTGGTCGACACTGACCGTGCCTTGTTCAGAAACCAAGCAATATCCTTGTCAATGAAAATTGTGACCTCAAAGTCGGTGTCCTTTGACTTGACAATGGCATCACCCATACCATCCCTTCCTGCTAGATCTGTGACTTTGGTCTGGCACGCATTCAAGACCCGCAAATGACTGGATACGTGTCGACAAGATACTATCGCGCTCCAGAGATTATGTTGACTTGGCAGAAGTACGACGTTGCCGTTGACATCTGGAGCACAGGTTGCATTTTCGCTGAGATGCTGGAGGGGAAGCCGTTGTTCCCTGGAAAAGATCGTAGGTGCCTTTCTTTTGTTTCCTCCGTTGCTTGAACCGGAATTTGTAAAAGATGTCAATCAGTTCTCGATTATCACTGAACTACTCGGCACACCTCCGGATGATGTCATTGAGACCATCGCAAGCGAGAATGTATGTAAGACGTTGCTATGTCAGTAACGTTCTCACGATCGTTATTACCTGTCAGACGCTCCGATTTGTGCAGAGCCTGCCGAAACGCGAACGTGTGCCATTCAGTCAGAAGCTGAGAACAACTGACAAGGATGGTCAGGCCTTCATTCTTTTCTGACCGATTGCACGTCCCTGATCCTTTCCAATATAGCTATCGATCTTTTGGAAAAAATGCTCGTCTTTGACCCGAGAAAGCGGATAGACGCCGCGATGTCACTCGCACACGACTATGTTGCCCCGTACCATGATCCTACGGACGAACCAGTCGCAGAAGAACAATTTGACTGGAGCTTCAACGATGCTGACCTGCCGGTGGACACTTGGAAGGTCATGATGTACAGCGAAATCCTTGGTCAGCACTCACCGCTGTACAAGGTGTCGGCTAACATGTGACCTGCAGATTTTCATCAAGTTGGTGAACCAGCGCCCACTGAAGGCGCACTCGCAGGCCCAGATGCTTCGCTGCCAACAAGCTTTTCTTCTGTTTCCACAGTCTCTTCTATTTCTTCCGAGTGATCACTGGACAGGTATCTGTTGTCCCGTGGATTTTTTCCTACTGACTTAGTACGTGCACTCCTTTTTGCGAATTGCACACTCTGATAGTTGTGTTACTCAGGAATTTTGTGTTGAACTATGCTCACCGTGTTGGTGAAATGGTTTCACTTCTAGTCTTTCTGAAGGACGTTTTCAATCACTATTGTACGCAGTGCTCAGCCATTCTTTACAGTCTTGTAGTACTACTCGGAGTGAACTCCTGGTCATCAATACATGTACCACTTTCATCCCAATGGGATATTATGTAATTACCATATTGTGACTCAACTCAGGCCATCTCGAATTGCTCAAACTCTGTCCTGCAATGTCCCGCCGCAGACGCCCGACAGCTTTCGAAGTTTCGTTTCCGGAGGAAGGAGCAAGTTTTCCAGACGATTCCACCGGCACATCTGATGTGGACCGAAAGCGATCCCGTGATGGGACCGCCGATGATATACGAGTACTTCGTCTCTAGTGTATGTTGCACACCTGTGGTAATGATATGATTACTTCGTGTAACAGGGATCAAAACGTCGCAACCTCGACGGAACGTTGAAATTCCGTGCGCTGCATCTCGTCTTTCCCGCTTAACGCTCTCTAATGGCCGGAACGTGCACCAACCAGCTCGAAAGTATGCGCCAAGACCATACGAAGAAAAGGAAACCGTGGACCTCTTACTCTTCGGCGAGGAACCGATGGCCCAGAACCATGAGGAGAAGCACGGTAGGGTACTCTCCCATTTCGCCTTCTTCGATCCGAAATCCGAGCTCGAGATGGTGCCGCTCAGCGTGCTCAGCGACCGGATCGAAAAAGATCGCAAGATTGAAGGCGCGGGTTTTGCCGCTGCCAAGTTTCTGATCGACGAGGACGAAGGTCAAGAGGATGATCTAGAAGCGGATGATGACGAGCTGCAGTACATTCGCCTGACGGCCGTCCGGCGATATATCATAAATTATCTGTTCGTTGATAAGTACGTATGGTTGCATGTCAACTATTTTATAATAACCATCTATCGCAGTCCGCTTTACGTTGAGACAGACCACGCAGTCTATGAATTAATTCAGCCTTCAAAGAAATACAGACGCGAATTCCGATCCTTTTACAAACCCCACAGAATTATACAACTCATAATTGCATCTGGATATGAAGATCCCGAACAGGAGTTCGGCACTTTTGTTAAGAGCTTCACGTCTCTAGAAATACTCGATCAACCTTTAGTCGAGCTCGACTTGTGGGATGTGGTAGGCACTTGGTACAGAATATAGTAACTTTATCTCTAACTAATTGGTAGGTACCCCAGTTACGGCGGGCCTTGGAGACAATTCCACACAGTGAAATTATCAGAGGGAGTTACATTGTTTCATACTTGCTTTCCAGGGATGCTCCCCGGATCCCCAAGATCATCGATGTCACGAAGGACATTAGGAGCAGGTCGCCACCAATCCCCGAAATTGAGTATAAAGGGAATCTCGATCTAGCTGTTCTTCGAGCTGAGAACCAAGTGCCGACCCACGTGACACCCCGCATCTCCCAGCTTGCTACTGGGCTGTTTAGGGAGAGGTTAAGAGTAGTTGGACCACGCCCGGCATCCGAGCCCGAGCCACCATATACTGCTCTCACTGAAAGGATTAAGGGATTTTTGATGCGTGTAAAAATGCGCGGAGGAACTGAATTCCGACCTCAGCAACGCTTGAAGCCACGTTCACGGTACTTGAAGTACTTGACTATTGATGGCTTAGACTATTTAGTAAGAATGCTCGTTCATACTACTACGTTTTGTTTATTTGGTCACCCTAGGTTGGGGATACTATAGTTTTTGTGGCAGGAAATGGCAGCCACTCTGCTCCACCAGAGCTACCTCATCCTGATGATGTCTCACCCACGGATACTCTTGCAGATTATTTCTGGTAAGTAGGTCCTATTATGACCTATGTGTTGGAAGCAATCCTGACCATTGCGGTAGGTTCGCTAAAATAATTTACATCGATGGCGAGGATGAAATGGTACATGTTCAATGGTTCGACCACAGTTCGAAGACAATTATAGAGCAACTTGGGCAACCTCAGGAACTCTTCCTAACCACGCACTGCGACACAATAGCCATAACGACGATCGTTGGGAAAGTCGAAGCACACTACATTGCCCCTGGGCAATCCCTTTCTGAAGTGAAACCACATGATTTCTTCTATAGGTACGACAATACTATCAAATGTCTACTTCACGCCCATTGCTCTTAACCTGTTTTCCAAGGTATGAATGGGACGACCTTCTTGCCACTTTCAAGAGTGCAAACATCGAGAAGATGAGATCTTCGCAAGCCGAGCATCCGCCAGACTGTTGCCACATCTGTGATATGGCGGATCAGTATGATTATGATCTCCATGCACACCCGTTGCGGCGCGGTGTAGCTTGGCACGACCAGAAGTATCATATTGATGACTTTGTACTCATCAAGGCTGACGAAGGACCATGTCATATTGGTCACATTTGTGACATGCAACTCCCTCCAGGTTCAGTCGACGATGATAATAACAGGATTATTGTGTCAGTCTTGGGACGTGTAGACAGACTTGGCTGCCGTCCAGAGGGACTACTGAAAGATGAGGTTCGTAAGCTTTATTTCCGTTTGACTTGGCTTGGGCATTCAACTTTGTTCAGCGACATCTGTTCTACACTGATGTAAAAATGTCAGTTGTCATATCCGACTTAGTAGGGATCTGTTTTGTGGTGGTCAGTAGCTCACTACCAGAAATTGAGGAGTGGAAGGCAACCTCGCCGCTCCACTTCTACATCAACTACAGATTCCCCTCTTTAGATGTCCTGACATGGAACGAGAGGACCATTATGCGGCCAGAGGATCTGGATATATGCAAACGCTGCCTGAAGCCAAACATTAAAAACTTCCACAAGCTGAAGGATTTCGTGAAAGATGGGCCACCACTCCGTGTCTTTGACCCTTTCGCAGGGGTTGGCGCCTTTGCCCTGGCAATGGAAGAATTGGGGTGCTTCAAATTCACGCATGCTATAGAAATTTCTCCGAGTGCAGCCCGGACGCTCAAGTGTGTTCTTTGTGTTCCTTTTTTTTTGTTTTCACCATGACAAGCTCTCCAGGAAGAACACTTCGAACAGAACTAAAGTTTATAACCAATGTAGTAACCGAATACTCCGTCAGGCAATCCTGATCCATCACAATAAAATGCCAGACGAATTGAGGTCCATAGAGGGAAGTGCTCTACCCAGCCCTCCAATGCCAGGTGACATTGACTGCATTGTGGCAGGGTTTCCTTGGTGTGTCGCTTTCTTTTCTTAAGAAAAAAATTGGGCCTTCATTGATGATATACATGCTTTACAGCCAGCCACATTCACAGATGAACATGTTCAGAAAGGCAAACGATCGGAAAAGCAACCTCATTCTTAACATCTTATCCTGGGTGGACTTCCTCAAACCTCAGTACTGCATTTTCGAGAATGTTAGAGGCTTTCTGCAGTACAGTCTAAGGGCGCGTCAGGATGGACCAAATCGTGTCAGAGGAGGTATCCCGATGGGAGGACTGAAATTGGTGATACGAGGACTCACTGACATGGAGTACGTGTTTCCGGTATATCGTTTCCCCCAGTTGAATGAAAATGCGATTCGTTTAGCTATCAAGTACGCTTTGGTCTACTCCAGGCTGGACACTATGGGACTCCTCAAACCCGTACTCGGTTTTTTCTCATTGCAGCAAAACGAGGACTTGAATTACCCAACTTACCTCAACCTACCCATGATTTCCCTGTAAATGATAAACTTGAAATCAAGTTTCCGAATGGACTAGCAATCCAGCCCATCAGGACTCTTCCAGGTATTACACCTCATCGATATGTGTCTACTCTTGATGCAATCGGTGATCTCCCGGAATTCCATTGGTATGCAAGCATATTTTTGACATAGAAAAGCATATTCATTTCGATGTAGGAGACATCCAAAAAGGGCCCTCAACCTACGTGAAATGCGTATGGAAAAGCTCAGAGATTGCAAGGAAAATATGCCATGGTGTGGAATCTCAGGCGGAAACATCACTTATGAGCATGCGCCGAAAACCACATTTCAGCTTCAATGCCGGAAAAAACCCACAAAAGATATCCAACACTACACCCGTACATATGAGCCCAAGAAAGTCGAAAGGTATGAGGATCGGGCTGTGTATCCTCGTGTTCTCAACAGAATCGCCATAGGATTGTTACAATTCCCCTGGATCCAGACGCGGATTACAGGAGTAAGAGATTAGTTGTCATATTTCCAGTTTCATTGACTGATCGACAGGCTTACCACAAAACCTTTGTGAGTGGCAGTTTGCCAACCCACGCTCTGCAACAGCCAGAAAAGGTTACCAGCCTGGTAGGTGGTCGTGTTCAAAGGATTTCATCAATGCTTACCGCATGATTTCGGTGACCATAGGATATTATGGCCGAGTACCAAAGGATAAATGGTTTCAAACTACCATAACGAACGTTGACCCAACATCAAAACAAGGCCGTGTACTTCACCCATACGTAAGCAGTTCCATGTTTATTGACAAGTTCAGTCTAACATTGGTATCTGTCCATGGATCTGATAGTGTCGTCGCATTGTGACAGTCCGTGAACTCGCTCGTTCACAAGGGTTTCCAGACCACTTTGTTTTCTACGCAATTGGTGATCGTGTTGTCACTGTATGTGGATTGGAATTCATTGAGTCTTCACCCACAAAAAGTCTATTGCAGATGCACAGACAAATTGGAAACGCTGTGTCATGGCCCGTGTCCGTAGCAATTGCTCGCGAATTCAGAAGCGTGCTTTTCAAGAAGTGGATTGAGGACCACAAAGATAATGATGCCATGGAAATTGATCGAAACAGGACTTAAAGTGGTTTTCACTGTGTATTGTAAAGACTATTGATGAAGCTAGGTGAATATCTTTGACAAGAATGTTCAATGACTCCGTGTTGGTGGTAGGGAACAGCTGGAAATGGATGTTTTAGCTGATCGGTACAAGAATTTGATACCGTAGCGAACTACAAAAAATTGACACCGGTCGGAATGGGGGCACTATACATCCTGAGTTTTCCAGAACAGACATCTCAATGGCTCTGACAAGTTGTTTAAACCATTCCTTCATGCCGTCGAGATGGTCAGCTGAATGGTGTCTATGAAAGTGATTGCAAACCTTTTAGAAGTTAAACAGACCGTCATGATTGCCTATTAGCTGCTCTTCGAGAGGAATTCAATGTTGTTCGTGACCACACAACGGATAGAACATGAAAGCGCCCCATTGAGATCACCTGCCTTGGTCAACCTGAGATTTTATTGCAGGGCAGTTTTGAGGATTGATATGGCGGGTACGGCATTAGTGTCCTTGTGACTGTCTTCTTTTGCCTCCTTGTTCCCTGGAGTGGCTGGGAACGAAAAGAGTATTCTGCATAACTGGGTTTAGTATGTAGTTTTCCCCGGAAGTGTAAGTTCTCACTGCACGATTGATTGAATAAAAGTAAAGGAGTGAATACGGTAACAACTGTTATGAAAACAAAGAATTACAGGGTGGTCCGGAGATGAGAGACGGGCCAGACGGGCCAGGAACCTCGGAACGGGTGGAGGTAACAGCTTCGAGACGGGGTCGCTAATCTTCCACCAATTCATACCCGACCCATACAACCTCTGAACAGCTCTGGCACCCTACAAGGTGCCGTCCGCATTCTAGATCATCTTCAGTGATGCGGTAAATTCCACCACACCTACAGGAATAGCGCCATTCCTGCTCCGTCGCATCAGTTCCTTCTTTATCATGCACGACAAACTCCTCGAGTGAGACGACCTGGGCTGGCCGTGGCCCTCGTCCATCTGAAGCTTCTCGGTTGAGGGAAGCGTCATGTGCCTCGCGCAGAGAAGGATCGATCAAAGTTTTGTATGCTTCTTTTATCGGAGCAATGTCTACGACATCGCTCGAAGAATGAGGGGGGAAGGCGGTGCTGGCGGGAGTTGAAGACTTTGCACGTTTGTCTGGATGGGATTGTAGGAGGGTACGATGATAGGCGATCTTGATGTCGCCTTGCGATGCATCTCGAGGGATGCCTAGCAACTTGTAGTAATCCAGTTCGGTCGAATGATGGGAGAGATGAAATGAGTGAAGACTACTTCATTGGACACCAAATCTAGACAGCCCCTAGTAAGTAGGTTGAAACATGAAGATAGCGCGTAATATACATCAATCTTATAGTCATACGGACTATAAACATCTTCCAATGCCCTGCAAGAGGCCGGATGGTGAGCCTAATCGCAATCCACTCCCTCATCCGTCTCAATATCCACGAGCTCTCTGCCTTCCTCCACCATTTCCCCCTTCATACATCCAACAGCCTTAACAACACCAGCTACCTCAGACCTCAATACCGTCTCCGTCTTCATACTCTCCAATACGACCACTGCTTGACCCTTCTCCACTCTCTCGCCTACAGCCACCTTCACTTCAACGACCAAGCTTGGCATTGGTGCATGCAGGGCCCCTTTGCTCGCAGCCAGATGATCGCCGCCAAGGGATAGTAACCACGAAGGTGCTGGAAGAGCCAGAGTGGTCTTGGCCCCATTAGCAGAAAAAATATGTAAGCGCTCAGAAGTAGGTGATAGCAGCACAAATGATGGAGGTTGTGATACCACCGTAGTCCGCTGAGAGAAAGCAGCTAGAGTATTCGGTGACGTCAACCGTGCATGGACAGAAGTGAACGTGGTAGAAGGACCAGAAGAGCGAGCTACTGTGATGTCGAAGTGGTCAGGGGACGTTGACCGGAGTTTGACAGCAATAGGTATTGATGATGGCTCATCTTTGGAAAGAGTAACCGTCCGTTCTTGCACATCTCCATTGAAGCGCCGTGCCCCAAGTGATGTCCAAGGTGACAAATGACAACCAGAGGCTGGGATGTCCCGGAGAGCGACATAAAGAGCAGCTTGAGCTAAGAGCTCTGGTGATGGTTCGGGAACAGGAGGGAATAGTTCTGCATGGTGACTCTGAATCACTGTTCGTAAGTGTTTGCATCCACATAACTGTACAGAAATGCAATCACCTTGATAAAACCAGTCTCAACATCTCCTTGGATAAATGCTTCATTGCCTGCAAGGGTTCGCAAAAATTCAATATTGGTAGAGACCCCAACGACTTTGTACTCTTCCAATCCTCGCCGAAGGATTCGCAAGGCCTCATTTCGGTCTCGTCCGTGTGCAACAAGCTTCGCTATCATTGGGTCATAAAATACACCTATCTGTGCTCCTTGTGTGAACCCCTGTTCTAGGCGAAGAGACGGAGCAATGGCAGAAGAAGTGTCCGGCTCGCGTCGAGTGGGCTGGGCTGTCCCAGGTGAGAGCGGAGTTAACGAAGGAGAGAATGTATGCGTTGGAACTGGCGTGGAGAGATAGAGAAGTGATCCAGAATCGGGAAGAAAGTCATTGCGCGGGTTCTCTGCATAAATACGAGCCTCGAATGCGTGACCAACGAGAGGGATGGCAGATTGAGTGAGTGGTAATGGATTTCCTGCTGCAACCTGTAACAGTGGTCCATGTACGCCAGATACGAGAGTGCAATGTGACGTACCTCGAGTTGCCATTCCACGAGATCCAGTCCCGTGATCATTTCAGTGACGGGGTGCTCCACCTGTAATCGCGTATTCCTAGCACAAGTTCAGTCCCAGATTCCACGGTAGGCTTTTAGCACGAACATTTCCATGAAGTAGAACCTCTGCGTGTCATTGTCAAAGATAAACTCCACCGTGCCCGCACCGACGTAGTGAACAGCCCTTGCAGCGGCAACAGCTTTTTCAGACAAGTCCGCACGCAATTCAGGAGAAAGACCAGGTGCAGGCGCCTACGTAGCAACGTCAGTATTAGTTATGGACATTGAGAATTCCAGAGGACCTCCTCGATGATCTTCTGATTACGCCTCTGCACTGAGCAGTCCCGCTCCCACAAGCTGACAACACCGTCCATGGTGTCTGCAAACACTTGCACTTCTACGTGTCTAGGTCGTTCGATAAATTTCTCCACCAAGACACCGTCATCTCCGAATGCCTTGAGTGACTCGCGTTTGGCCGATTCAAGAGCATCCATAAACTCGCTAGGATTGGATACAACACGCATACCCTTACCGCCACCCCCATGAATAGCCTTGATCAGGACAGGATATCCTGAACACATGTGACCATTACGTATGACTGATCTGTGGCGTTGGAATGCATGAAGATAAACCTACCAATCTTCTCAGCCTCAAAAAACAGACGATTCGGATCTTGGTTTGTGCCGTGGTATCCTGGCACACAGGGTACACCAGCAGCTAAGATGGGAATGCTCAGGCGTGCCAGGGAAATCCGATTTTCAGTGCACGTACCCAGCATGATATTCTTGGATTCACTGAATATATTTGTGTTGATCGGCTAAGGTAACACAAGGGCGCATGATAGTGCTCACCTCTTTGACCCCATCGAGACTATGGCACTCGAAGGAGGGCCAATGAATACAATACCTTCCTGGGCCAGTCGTTCGGCAAATTTGGCATTCTCACTAAGGAAGCCATAACTACAACCAAAGTTGTGAGGATGGTTCTAGCACCCAACTCATCGTGGAATTTACCCGGGGTGAACGGCCTATCGTAAGGTACCAATCAGTATTAGATCGCAGTTACTGCGCGTCTCAGACTGACCCGCGCTCCGCTCTTGTGGCACACTTCGATAATCTTGTCGATGCGCAGCTAGGACGGCAATCAATGCTGTCTCCTCAGCACTAGTAGGGACAGTACAAACATAACTCTCTGATGACGGCGCTGGTCCGATGCAATATGCTTCGTCTGCTTCAAGTACATGGAGGGAATTGGCGTCGACTTCGCTGTACACAGAGACCGTCTTGATACCGAGCTTCTTTGCTGTGCGAATGACGCGGCATGCGATTTCGCCCCTAGATGCTGGTTAGCTCATATGAATAAAAGAACTCTTCACAGCAGTACCTGTTCGCGATCAAGATCTTGTCGAAATGAGGCTTCCGAGTTGACAGTGACAAATCTGGATATCAACCCATACATGGTCGTTGCCCCCTCTGGCAGAGTTTGGGCGTTACTCACTGTGCACGGCAGTAGCCAACCCTCTGCGCGCGGAAGATATTCCCTGACGAACCGAGCCAGTACTCTTGAGAACATTTCGTGTGGTACCCGAAGTTGCCCTATTCGGTGCAGCTCTCACCACGGAGGTCCTGAGGGCAGTGACATTGGTGAAAGCCAGGGAACCCGCCTGGATGGGTATGCGGTAGAGCGAGTGTGCTGCGGTGCGGTTTGTAGGTATCATTCTGATCCAACCAGACTTCGCTAGGGAAGAGAGTAAAGTAGGGGAATGTTGTACATTGGTTTCAAAGGGCTTGAATGCGATGGACAAGCTCCTTCCGCTCCCCCCACACGCGGTCACGTGCCAAGAAGTCCATGTATGCGTGCAAGTATAACACTAAATCTGCTCTCAGTCACCATCATGGGGCGTGTACAACTTCAAGGATAGGCAGATTAACATTAGATGTGGGTAGCAAAGTGGACGGTGAAAAGTGGGGACGTTAAACACCGCAACACACGGCGAGGTCAAAACGCAGTACCATCCAACTGCTTTCCAATGTTTTAGCCACCATCCACCACACACCACTGACGTGTCCAATGTGTAGGCGGTGTCATGTAGCAAGCAGCCTGAAAGAGGGGTTGTCACCGACATGAGTTGCACATACAGAAGATCAGAACTTAGGAACCCGGCTCACAACTCGGTGAACGGACTTCAATGACGTCTGGCTTGGCCGCCACAGCCTACCCGGAAGGGGCGCGTACACTTCAAATCAGCAAAACCGTCCAATTACGCTACACGCTTGCTGAGTTTTTGAATACCCAGGAAGCCCTCTGATTGGATGGGAATGAGGTTTACGACAAAACTTACCCAAACGGGAACCATTGGATGCACTTTGGATCGGCTACGTCCTGCTGATAAGTTGGAAGGATGTTTGCCACAGTAACAGATAGCTTGCCACCTGCCGCCATGCTAAGGGATAGGCGTCGCCCGTCCAGTAGATTGGGAGCAGGTAGATCAAGCTCAAAGAACGTGTGCTGGCGCGTGGATATTAAGATAGGTGCATACACAAGGCAGAACAACTGTAAGACCAAACAATAATCAGCTTCAAGTTGATTCCTTCAAGCTTGCCTTTCAAATCAGGCCGCGACCGGGCGGATTGCTACTTAGCACCTTAAAGCTTTCTAAATTGACTAGCCATGGCGTGAATTCAAAGCACAGATTGGCACACACTGGTGAACACCATCAACTTCGTCCAAACGGCGTCGGACTCTCCTCCACCCTCCCAACCTTGGCAAGCTGATTCCCGATACCCATCGTATCCTGAAGTAAGTCCTCCCCCAACATCCTCAGCTCTGCACGCGTCTTGGCTCCCTGCTGCCGCTGCGCAGGCGGAATTCCAAACACCGTCTCCTCAACTTCGCCCTCAAATTTGCCTCCGTCCTCTCCATCCACCGAGTCAAAACTGTCATCGAACCCATCTCCTTCATCCGCCATCGCACGTGCAAAGGGATGGACAGGGGCCCCAGCCACCTCTTCTGCACCGTATTCTTCCGCACCGAGCGAATCGCTCGAGCGATTGGAACTAGAGGAAGCAAAAGAGTCGTCCGGGTCAGGATCGCGTGCAGAAGCCATGAGGAATGCCGTAGAGGGTTGCCCAGGTTGTGCAGGTTCGTCACTGAGAGAATCCGAGTCCGAGTCCGAATCCGTACGGGAATGAGTTCGGGGCCCCACGCCAATCACAGACTGCTCTTCTTGATGAAGGCGGAAGACGTCAGATACTTCGTGATCCGGAGTGTGTAAATCATGCTGGGATATAGGAGGGACCAACAACCCCGTGTCAGGACCGCGCTGCAGTGGTGCCCTGGTCGCAGAACCCGTGGCACTTTTCCCCGAGCTCGACTCTGGCACCTTAAGCCCCACACGCCGCATCATAGCTTCCAAGCTTGCGTCAGTGTCATTAGTGTCAGTAGCGAGGGGGTATGCATGCCGCGTATACCGCGAAAGTGAAGGCGGCGTCGGGATAGTACTCATGGTGTCGTCTTTGGTTATGGTAGGCCCATATCCATATACTTGTGATCTTTCTATGGCGGCCGTGCTCCTCGTAGAACCTTGGACATCCCCCAATAGATCCCGCCGAATACGGTCCGCTGCCTCCTTCATAGGCGTCTTTGTAAGTTTAGGGAACGGGTTTTTGCCTGGTGTGCGACCAGGCGGTAGAAGACCGAGACCAATGCTAGACCGAGGAGCCCGAGCGAATGCCAACGTTCGTGGAGGCGACATCCCACGCATAAGTTCGACAGAATCGTCAAACGAATCATTGAATTCGTCGAAATTCTTGTCTATGTTTGCCTCTGCAGAGTGCTTCGTCAGAGACGGAATATCGAGAGCGGAAGAGGATGTAGATGTAGACGCCAACTCTCCCAGCGGAGGTTTACGCGGAGATCGTTGGTATTTCGGACGACGCGGAGACGGTAGTGCAGGTTCGGGTTGGGATTTTGGAGGGATGTAGGACTGGAGGTGTTTGGGAATGGCAAGTGGCGTCTTCGGCTTGACTTTGAGTGGAGAAACATGGGTACTCCTAGGCTGTGCCCTAGGCGTTGGGATCGCGCTCTGCGGGATGAACGTCGACTGGAAGTTGTTCTTGAGGATACCCCGAGGTTCGGGGGCCGGCAGTTCTTTGCCTTTCCCCTTCAGGGTGAAGTTTTGCTGAATAGTAATTTCTTCTTCATACACGGAGCTATCATAAGCAGAGGTGACATCTTGTCGAGCAGAGGCTTCGTGTTCTTCACGAGTGAAGTTTTGCAGTTCACGGTCAAGGCGTACAAGAGGTGACTCAAGGGAGGCACTCCAAGATGGTTGATCATCTGCGGTCCGATCTTGAGGATAAGTTCCCCGTGCAGGGGTGGACGAAACTGCATTCGTTGGCATGAATGAACTTTCGGAGGCGGTAACGTCGTATGATACTTTGGCGCCATGAGAGGAGTCGATGTCGGAGCGACTAAGAGTAGGCTCCAGATCGGAATGTGCGGATGCATATTCCAGGACAGATGCCTGAGACTGGGTCTCGTCCACATAATATTCCCCGAGTGTTGGTATGCGAACTTGAGCAGCTTGCTCGTAGAAAGATGCCCAAAACTACACGATATTGAGACTGGGCGATCGATTCAGAATTAGTATGACCCACCTTGGCGGCCTCACGCACAGGCTCTGAGCTGACTGCATAGCGCTTCACGGCCGGTAGAAGTCTAGTTGCCAATATGTTCTGTATCTTTGAGAAGTTTGCATCTATGTTCTGGGATGATCATTTATCGTCGGTCGCGTCCGATCCACGAAGTAACCCACCTGTAGCTTGATGGTGATGAGCTGTTCAATCTGGTCAATCTGGTCATTGACTGGTGCATTTGTGTCGAGTCCTGGTACGACGATGGATGCAGGATCTGCAGCTGGTGTCCATCGGGGAGGATTGGATTGGATGGGAGTCGTCATGGATCACGACAAACAGATCGACGCGTATCAATAAATTTACTAGAAACACTAATGATACATGGTGCATCTCCCACGTCGAAAGTACAAATATACACCTCCCCAACCCACGATTCAAAACATCCCTTCCCGTGGCGGCACCACAACGGGCGGCGGCCGCAGCCCGCTTCCCGGCCTATTGCTCGATCGAGGAGGCAGAGGCGCTGCCACTCTTGTTGCAACGACCTCGCGTGGAAGTGGACTTTTGACAGCTGCCTCTGACCCCCGGTTCTCCACTGGAGTTCGTACGCGTGCCGGAGTTGAATGGGAGGGGGGTGGAGTTGTAGACGCGGTGGGGGCGGAAGATGTTGGCTGTGGCGTCCGGGAACGTGATGTTGAGGGCGGAAAAACGATGTGCGCTGGGAGCGTCGGCGGCGCAGGGCTGAGTGACCTCTTGGGGTTCTCGACAAGAAGATCATCGAGAAGGTAACGGAAATCGAGACCAAACTCTTGGAGGAGCTAATTGGTGGTAAATGATTTGGCACGAAACAAAGGATGACCCAACCTTGCGGCTTTGGGAATGGGCGATTTCCAGCGCTTCATCGATGGTTTTCTGGTCAGTGTCCGAACTGAAGACCTGTTTGCGGAATATCTCGGCAAATACTTCAATTTGACCTTTTGCCCAGTCGATGAAGCCTTGTACCGGTCAACACCCACTGATCTAGAACAACTATTACACTCACTGCTCGTCATCTCGTGCTCCACAAATCCAGCAAGGAACCAGTCCGCCGTGTGTTTGAGTGCTGTGAATACGACCACTGCCAAGTCGTGCACATACAAACCAACATGTCCCTCGAATGGAATGGCCCGGATATATCCCTTGATCGCCTCCCCTCTTGCGGCCAAGAAAGTTTCTCGCGCCCTTGCTCCCGCGCCGAGGCGCAACAGATGCCCAACGAGCTCTACACAGATGGACTTTCTATTCCGCGGACGTGCCAAGGCATCCAACAGAGCAGATGTGAGTGCTGAAATGAGTGAGGCGAGTGAAGGACGGGAACGAGCGGATTCTGCGAGAGTGACGGCACGGGACCAGTCACGGAGGGCGATGGCTACAGTGAGGTCATCAGACAGTTCAGACAGCGCTCGTGCGTCGCGATCGCTCTTGGCTTTTGCATCCGACGAGGGTGACGAAGAGTTGGCTGCACGCGCCAGTTCGGCCATCCAATCTTGCGGGAGAGGGGGCAGCTTATCGAGATTGAAAGCCGAGGAGGTACGCTGAAACGGGGATGGCTGAGCAGTGGATGGGATGGGGATAAACGAACATACGTCTCCTGTTACCCACATGCTCTTGCGGCGTTCGTGTTCTCCCTCGCGCTCTTTGCGTCTCCGAGCTGCAAGCTCTTCTGCGACTTGACGGAATTGGCCAAGAAGGGTCTTCTTGTCTGTGGCTGCCTCTGTTCTGTAAACATGCGTCTCCTTACTGTGTCGAATTTTGAAGACGTTTGTCATGCCTGACAGCGGGTGACTAGTGTCCACAGATTCGAGAGATGGGGAATACTTACTGGCGGTATCCTTGGTATCGAGTACCAACATCTCATTCAAAGGCCAGCACCTCTCAGCTACTAGCTTTCCTCCGGATTCGCCTGAACTCGATCCTGTTGCTGTTGCTCCTCCACCTCTCCGCTTCGCTACCAAGACTGCGTCGTCCAAGATCACAAATCTCACTATGCTCACGACTTTGTAGGTTGCTGCGTTCAACTCATACACGCCGTCCATTTCGGCAATAACATGTCTACCAGGTGTGGCTGGTGCAAACTTGGCAGAGCCTGATATTTGAGAATGTAATGTTTGCATTTGGGATGCATAGAGCACGCGGAGATCTGCAACCGATGAACGGGCGGCGCGTCTTCGGTCTATCCAGCCATTTAGTCTGCATGGATCATGATACAACTATGAAAATGTACCTGCAGCCGAGGCTGATTCCTCGATGTGCAATAGTGAAGGCATGGACTTCCACTCTTGGAGACTTTCTTTGAGGTCGAGCAACTCATTCTCGAGAACACCGATCTCTTTCGAAATGAGAACAAACTCGGCGTAGCTACACGACTGAGCGTCTGTCGATAGAAACTGGAGAATGCACCTACTTTTTGAATACATTCTTCTGGAGTTCGACTGCAGTGTCATCTTTCGCTGAATGCAGAGACGACTGGAGTGACCTGAGCTCAGCTTCTGTAGAGTTTGCTAGCTTTGCTTTCAGATCTACTAGCAAATTAGTACACGAAGGAGTGTCTGTCGCAGTGACTTGCAGGTATCGGGGTCAAAGTCTTCGGTGTCGAGTAGCCGCTGATCAGCGACTCGTGGATCTTCCTTTCCCTCTGACGTATTTCTGACAATCTCGTCTAGATCCCTGGCCGCGCCTGGTCTCGGTTCGAGCGGAACAGTGGGTACTGCGGGGACGGACGCCTCTGCGGGTGATGATATCTCAGCATATCGAAGAGACATGCGTTTCTTGATCTTGTCGTCCACGGTTGATTTGCGGGCATTTTGTCTGATTGAGGTCGACTTTGCGAGCTTGGATATGCTTCGTTTTATGGGCTCTGAGGGTCTGCTTGTGCGGAGAGACTGCATTGCGAATGAGGGCGTGAACCGAACTGGTTCGATGCGGATGGCGGTCTCCCGTTTAGGCTGGTTGCCCTTTTTACTCATTGCGGGTTTCCAGTGGATTCCCGCTCTGCTATTTGATTCGGGACTGCCTTCATCCCTCTCCTTGTCCCTGCAGCCATGTACGCCCAGTCGCGACCGAACTCCTTCTACGGCGCAGAGGGAGACGCCTTCGTCAATAACAGGGACTACCTCCCAGATCCACCCCGTCGACCTCGCCAGTCTCGCCAGTCTCGCCAATCCAAGTCCCCCGGAGGACATCTACCACCAGATCCGCCGTACGACTCTTATGACCCAGACGACGCACCCATCGATGCCACCGCAGACGAGTACTATGCCCAGCAACAAGCACAGCAATACCTCGAACAGATCCCACCACGCCGTCGCACCCAATCAATCCGTGACCACTCTCCCTCGCCCCCTCCCCTCCAAAGCGGAGCACTTCTGGATCACTCTCATCTCCGTCCTGGAAACCAGGCATCCCTCCTCTCCCATGAGCGCACGCTCGAACTTTACCGTACGAATGCTAAAAAGTCTCAGGATCCCGCTACACAGTTCGAGTTCGCTGTGTTCATGATCGACGCTTCAAAGTCGGTCCATATCCCCTCCCTTACACCAGGAAACGTCATCGAAGTTGAGAAAGCAGTCGAAAAACGCGACAACATGATTCACGAGGCTATTGCACTACTCAAACGCCTCGCGGATCGGGGCCACCCCGAATCTCAGTATTTCTTGGCAGACTGCTTTGCAAATGGGATCGGTACATACAAGGGAAAGCAGGACTTCGATCGTGCCTATCCGCTATTTGTCCTCGCTGCCAAACACGGCCATCCCGATGCGGCTTACCGTGCTGGCACTTGTTGCGAAAACGGCTGGGGTTGCAGGAGGGAATGCGCTAAAGCACTCCAGTTCTTCCGCAAAGCGGGTGCTGCACTTCATCCGGGTGCGATGTATCGACTCGGACTAGCTGAACTCAACGGTGAACTTGGCCTCTCAAAGCGGCCAAGGGAGGGTGTCAAGTGGCTGAAACGCGCGGCAGAGCATGCCACCGCAGAGTTTCCCCACGCCTTACACGAACTGTCCCTTTTACACGAGAAAGGGATATACAATGTCGTGTTTGTCGATACGGAATATGCAGTCGAACTACTAGCGCAAGCAGCGGAGCTCGGATATGCGCCATCCGCTTACCGGTTAGGGGAATTCTACGAGTATGGGAAGCTAGGGTGTCCGCAAGACCCTGCCCTCTCGATCCACTATTACGTGAGTTCATATTCACTAAAATGCGGATTTAGGCTAATATCCCCCCTTATAGAACATCGCCGCTCAGCAGAACCACCGTGACGCCTGCTTTGCACTCACAGCGTGGTATCTAGTCGGCTCAGCAGGTGTACTTCCTCAGTCTGACACGGAAGCATTCTTGTGGGCGAAGAAAGCAGCCGAGGGTGGCCTTGCGAAAGCAATGTATGCCGTAGGATACTTCCTTGAAGTGGGAATCGGTACATCGTCTAACCCCAAAGAGTACGTGGAAAACTGGTTGCTCAACTGGCTACCCCTGAAACTGACATATCATCAGAGCTAACGAATGGTACAAGCAAGCTGCTGAATTGGGCGATAAACGTGCACAACAGCGCCTCAACGGCCCACCAGACAGTGGACAACAACCCCCAACCGATGACGGGAAGAACGGCAAGGACTGCGTCATTATGTGAATAATACCACACGATTCAGTTTCCAGCATCGCTGAGCGATTGCTAGGTGAACACGCACATCTGGCGAGGACCCTTCTCTATAATCTACCCACCCGTCATTTCAGACATTACATCCGTTACACGTTATTTCCGCACCATAGCTCCCCCACTCTCCCTTCACCTCCGCCCTAATATTTATTTTCCATTGGATTAACCAACCTGTTCGTCGTTTAGGGGGGCCAGAGCTCCAAGGACATCGATTTCATACAGATCTTACCCCACATTTTTAGATATCCACAACGTACACCCAGGTACACATACAGTTACCTTATTTGATTGTGCTCGTTGCTCGTCTATGGCTAGTTGCCAGCAACCAGGGTTCTTGTTCACGACCGAATATGTGCACGCCGCGAGAGGTCACTTTGCACAACCCTTCACGGTGAAGGACAAGAACCAAGACAAAATCACTTGATGTGGCACCAGTGGGGCCATGATGCACATTTAGGTTCGACGGAAGTGAGAAACAGGTGTGCATTTCACTACGTTGCTCTGCATTGCGCCGGGAAGCCATCAGTGGTGCCCAGTGTTAGATAACATTGTTCTAGTCCGTGCTGATTCGGATTGCGCCATCTGTCTAGTTCTTTAAGCTGGTTATGGCAACATTCAGCATGGCAACGGGAAGAAGAACAAAACTGAAATACCTTGCAATACATTCGATCTCGAAGAGGACATCCTTCGGAAGTCGTGCTACTTCGACTGCCGAGCGTGCAGGCTTGTGGTCCCCAAAGAACTTGGCATAGATACCATTAACAGTAACGAAGTCCTCCATATCTTTCAAAAATACCTAAATGCCGAATTGTCAAGTCACATCCCCCCGGGTGCTTTTGTGAAAATAATAACGTACGGTGGTCTTCACGACACGACCGATGTCGCTCCCACCAGCCTCCACGACCGCCTTGAGATTGGCGAGAGCCTGCTCCGTCTGCTCGACAACCCCGCCCTGAACGATCTGCATGGTAGAAGGGACGAGTGGGATGCAACCTGAGACAAAGAGGAGGTCGCCGGCTTTGATAGCTTGCGAGTAGGGACCGATCGCTGCCGGTGCAGCTGTGTGCCAGTCAAGTAGTTCAGCTGTCAAGCTACTATAGTAACAACGGGTGAATCAGTGGCCATACCTTGAGTAGAAACAATTGTCAGAGATGGGTGGGTAGTCACTGGACACGACATGGCTCTTGAGAACGAAATGGGATGGTCTAGAATCAATGGCTTGGCTGACAGCCCTCGAGGAAATCTCAGACACGCTGGCGCTAGTGTCGATCGGAGTCGAACGGATGCTCGTGGCAAGTTCATCAAACCCACACAAAACCCAACTATTTTACCGAAATGGTAGTGTTGGTTCAGGACAGGGGTACTCAGGGCCATCCAACTTCCTCCAGTAATACCACTGGTACTGAACGAAGTATTCGCCTAGTCAATTTTCCTACTGTGTCTCGGGCATTTGGTGCATTCGTTCGTTTTGTACACGCTAGATCAAGTCCTATCGGTAATAGGGTCAAGCCAGTTCCTACATATTTCTATTGACCATTCGATCCAGCGTGCTTGAAGCTCGCATTTCTCGCAGTTAGGCCTCCATTCTCGAAGCTTTTCAAACAGCTGTCCTCCGCACAGGCGCTCGCAAAGTTTGCAGGAACTACGACTTGCACAGTAGCTGCGGAAACAAACCTCCAATGACCTTTCGTGGTAATGAGGAGACCACTGACCACCTCGCGTAGCGTCTTGTCTGGCTTAAGTTATCGCAATGGATGTATGTCTAACTGAGAGGAACATACCTCTTTGAAAGGATTCTGGATTACAACCACCGCTTGCACTCCTCCGTCCTGTTCTGAAGGAGCGATGATATGGTGACTTAGAAACGACATATTCGCATCCAAATCATCGTATCGCTACTGTTGGCTTGAAATAAACTGACAAGCCCATCAGACTCCATAATGGGTGTATTTTGGACCTCTCAAATGTCCAGTGGGACACATACGAGGATTGGTACTGGGTGAACTGTTTCTCCAAAGAGCGGGAGGGTGCAAGTTCGTTAAAAAAACCTTGGCCATGTAATATCTGGGTGAGAAGTTAACGCTGCACTAGAGGGGCGTGTCAGAAAACTTACATTCTCGTGATGAATGTCTTTGAGGAAGAACTCGTGGTACGTACTCGCGCGCTGGTCCAGGACTGCGTTTTATGGTCTTCTTGATCACAGAATTCGGTCAACTGGTCTTTCGCAGAACTTCGATGGTGTGAATAGAAGGCATCGACCATAAACTCGATCGAAATGGGGAAGACCCGTCCGTTCCCACTGCGTTGCAGGTCAATATAGCGAGTAGTCAAAGGATCAAGATTCAAGAACAAATCAAAGGATGCCGAGATGCAGACTCGAATGAAGCACCAAATATGCTGAACTTGACGAAGGTTGGGTTGAAGAGCAGACCGGTTTGTCTTTGACGAGCGAAAGCGATGCAAGCGTCTAAGACGAGGACCAGCAGGACGATATTGAGACACGTCCTGGCTAACTGGGCGCGCGTGGTTTACCAGAACCAGGAGCGTCGGTGACTTCCGATTTCCGAATGTCGATCCGTCGAGCAAGACGACCAGCACTTCGTTTTGCTGTAGCAGTGCTGTCTTCGATGAAAGCGACTCCTCGCCCGATGTCAACCTCCCCTCCGCCACCGAGCGAAAGAGCAGCCAAGCGTCTGAAGCTAGACCACCTCAACTCTGATTCGTTCAAGAATGGGGTATTCCTGGCCCCAATGGTGCGATCTGGTGCTCGTGAGTCACTCTACCCATCATCGCGCTGTACCAGACAGGGTCCCACTATTAGTTCCTACTCGGCTGATGGCACTTAAACACGGTGCATCCCTCGTGTGGAGTCCAGAGGTAGTAGACAAGGCCATCTTACACGCCGAACGCGTCGTGGACCGTAAGTCACTCGCCAAATTCCATCCTCTTCCCTAACCAATGCTGCATTATCCATAGCCGTCACTGGTGTCATATCATACAATGGCAAGACCCGTGCCATTTTCACAACGCATCCCGTTGAAAAACCGTACCTCATTTATCAGATCGGGTCAGCATCCCCAGAACTCGCCGTACAAGCAGCCAAGATGGTCGTTCAAGACGTGTCGGGCGTCGATCTGAACTGCGGCTGTCCCAAGTCGTTCAGCACGCACGCCGGCATGGGCGCTGCGCTCCTGACGAATCCCGACCTCCTGTGTGATATTCTCACGGCGCTTCGCAGGGAGCTTCCCCCCGAGGTCACGGTGTCGGCCAAGATTCGGCTTCTCCCGTCGCAGGATGATACCAAGAGACTGGTTGAAAGGATCGTCCGGACGGGTGTAAGTGCGCTTACTGTGCACTGTCGAACTAGAAACATGCGGCCCAGAGAAGCTGCGCTCATAGAGAGGCTCAAGGGAATTGTGGAATTTGTGGACAGTTTGGGGGTGGATATCCCGGTCGTGGCAAACGGGGATTGTCAAGGCTGGGAGGATGCGAAGCGAGTGAAAAGAATAACTGGTATGTCTTTCCGCGTTAAAGTGATCTGAGTGACCGTATGCCTGCTTTAGGAGCATCTTCCGTGATGATCGCGACCGCTGCAGAAGCAAATCCATCATGCTTCGCACTCGCACCTCTTCAGGACGTGGAAACGACACTGATACCACCCTATCTGCGACTGGTGAGCGCTTTGAAGCAATGGTCTGGTATGAGCACTTATGTTTCCCAGTGCAAATACCTTGATAACCACTGGGCTTTGACCAAGTTTTGCATCAGCCAATTCAAAGGCATCCGAACAGAGATCACGAAGGATGAGGCACACAAGTTAAAGTCCCGGATAATAAAAGCGAAGGGGTACGACGAAGTGACCGAACTCGTCGGTAGTTGGACGGGAGACGCAGATCTTGGGGAAATCGTGAACTCCGTACATTCGCGACGGCCTCGTCCACTTCTGGTGGATCCACCTTCAGATCCAGAGACATTGAGCCAATGGGCGCCTAATTGGGAGGATTGTTCGTCAGAGGAAGACCCACCGCTTGCGACCCCACCCGATCGTCCCAACCCGGAGCCACCAACGTCGTGTGCACCTCTAGGACCGAGCACGGCAGCACGGATGCCTCAGCCTGCGCTCATCACCGGGAGTGATTTGCTCACCCCCACCCCTACACCCAGACATGTTTCGCCATTCAGCCCCTGATCGTATTCCCAACTCCTCGTACCATAGCCACATACGCACCCAGGATAATGTCACCACATGGGTTTTGGAATATAATTGATCAGTGTGGCAATGCTCCATCAACTAAGCAGATGCACTCTTTGTCAGGTGCGTTCCACTAGCTTACTAAAGTATCATAGATAGCCAAGGCTTGCGCCCAAGTAACAGCATAAATACAAGACAGCAGAGATCACATACGCGGAGTTAATGCGACATGCCAACGACAACGAGAACGCACACAGCAATAGCCACGATTGCTAAAGGAGTGGTGGAATCGGTCCAGTTTCCTACTTCGAACGCCGGTCCGGAGGAGGTGGTCGTGAAGGTGGCTTGTAGTGCCATCACCGCGCCAGACGTGTATATGGTGGAGGGCGTGATACCCATCAGACCGGAAAACTACCCTGTTCCACTTGGACTCAGTATCAGTGGCTTCGTGGACGCCGTAGGAGACAGAGTGACAAGGCTGAAGGAAGGAGACAGGGTTAGAAGCCACGATTGCATGTGATATTCGTTTCCTCACTTTCATTGAATTCAGATATGCGCATTCACGCTGTTGGAGCCAAAAAGCAAGGGATTGCAAACGAAGGCAGTCCTAGACCAGACGTTGTGTGCGCAGGTGGGTGTGAGCGGTATGCTAACGGACCCCTTTCGACTGAATTCGGCGCCCAGATCCCCGATGACCTAACCCTGGAAGCAGCAGCGACGATCCCAGACAACTTTGTCACCGCTTTCCACACCCTTTTCAACGAACTCGGATTGCCGCCTCCGAAAAGGTTCCCGGTGACATCCGCTCCGTCAGGTGCCGACCGGCCGATGCTTATTTACGGCGCGGGCGCAACGACAGGGCAATACGCCATTCAGCTCCTTAAACTTGCAGGGTACACCAACGTCATTGCGACGGCATCCTCGCACAATCATGACTATCTCCGGTCGCTAGGTGCAAGACACACCATTGACTACAGGTCGCCGGACATGGCCGACCAGATCGTCCGTGCTGCAGGTGGCAAGGTCGAGCTCGTTATGGACTGTATAAGTGCAGAGGGGACATTGAAGCGGGTAGCTCAGGTCGTGCAGTCCAATGGAAAGGTGGCGTTGTTGCTGCCTGTCAAGGAAGGGGATTCGGTGATGACGGAGAGCGGGAGGGCGTGGATGGCACTTCCTCCTGACAGAAATCCATTCGAGGACGGGGTCGAGGTTATCGGGGTGAGAACGTTCCTTTACCAAGAGGTGGGTGCGCTTCCCGAGGATGGTGATACACGGCGCTTTGTCATTGACTGACTCGGGGATTCCAGAACGAGTACTTGAAAGAAAAGTTGATGCCCGAGATACTTGCTCAGCTGCTGACAGACGGCCTAATTCAGCCGAGCCGGATTCGTATGTTTGATCAAGGGACCCTATTGGAAAGAACGCTCGCCGCTTTAGAGTTGATGGGTAGTGGGAAGGTGAGCGGTGAGAAGGTGGTCGTCAGGGTAGCCTAATCAGGGTTAGACCTTGAAGCTCGAATTACTCCTCAAAAATACCATGACTTAGCGAGTGGGAGGTGTCCCCGACGTGTGAAGACCTCCAGCGCGCATTGCCAGATATGAACAGGATGCATGACATAGACGCGCCCATGGCACACCACTGACACTGAGAGCGGCCGTGTTGCAGGCAATGTCCTGGGAAGAGTGAGCGAAATGGAAACAACAGCGAGACTCACGTCGATATCCATCCATACAACAGTGGTTTCAAAAACATGCATGACCCAGGAACAGGGCCTTGACGGGCGCTTGTGGCTGAACGGGAATTGAAGGGGACGCGGGGGCTGCGGCATGCGAGGTGTAAGCTGATAAGGCACCCTGCGGCGATAACGATGCTTGAGCCTGGAGAGTCTCTCGGGGTGCTCAGCTCACCAATCTCGACCCAGAAGTACCCAGCAACGACGAGAACACACCGTAGTACTCTCAGGGCGTCCGACACGTTCGGCCACTAGTGGACCTGAGCAACGGCTGAACGAATTTCGAGTCACCACGTGGGATGCGTCTGTCCTTTCCCGATTAGGAAGTCCTTCTCCGGCCCCGTAGCGCCTTTTCCAGAGCGCACTCTTGTCTTCAGAGTTTCTTGGTCCTATAAAGTTTTCTTCCCCCCCACCGGCGCAGAGCCGCCAGCTCTCGCCTCCTCTCCCTTCGTCCTCCTCGTCCACGACAATGGCGACGCTGATCCCCCTGGAACCAAACCGGCGCCGATCACTCTCTGACCCGCTCTCGGCCGTACTCCAACCCCCCCAAAACGAAACACCCGCCGATCGCGTTCGCAGACTCGACGCAGAGCTCGAGGCGAAGCGCGTCAGCGACAGCATCGACGAAATGCTCAAGATGGAGAAGAGGGACATGCGGACGAAACCGGAGGTCAAGATCCTCCTCCTGGGCCAAAGCGAGAGCGGCAAAAGCACAACGCTCAAGCGTGAGTCTCCCTCCCCCCCCCGCCGTCGTTTCGCTTGGTATTTTTCCCTATCAAACGCAGTCTACGTCGTTCTTCCTTTCACTTATTTCGTCACTGCGCAGTACTAGGTTCGAATCACGAGCGCTTAGTGGCTCTGCTGTAATAGGTAGTCTTCTCTTGCTGAGGTTGGACTGGGGTTCTTCCGGTCATCTAGAATCTCGTCTTCTCTGGCGTGTTCTTTGACCGCCATCCTGTTCTAGACGCTGACCATAACTTCCTCATCAGAGTTCCAGTTGATGCATGCACCTGCTGCCTTCCATGCCGATCGTCTCGCATGGCGCGCCGTCATTTACCTCAATCTCGTTCGGTCCATCCGCAGGTATGTCCAATCATCCCATCGATCGTCCGCGATCATCGCAACTTCGATTAGAATATTAGACGCCATCTCTCCGGATGCCGATGACGGCGACGACGCTGATCCGGCCACAACCCCTACCAGGCGCACTACCGGCACTCGGGTGGCGACATTTGAACAATACCGAACAGCACTCGAGCCCCTTCGAGAACTCGAGGACCGTTTGATTCGCATGCTTTCCTCCCCGGACGAAATCGAGCCCGTTCGTGTTGCTCCCCAGAAACCAGACTGGAATGCATATACTAGTGCGAACTACCACAGAGCGACAGGAAGAAACGGTCGTCCTTCTCCCGTCATTACCATCCCACGCTCTAGGAAACCGTCCGCTCCTTACTCGCCCGTATCCCAATCTCCCGGCCCAAGTCTTCCGTCTCCAGGAGGGTCCAGTAACAGTTCATCAAAATCAAAGCACGCAGAGGTCAGCGTTCACACGACCTCCAACTGGAAAAAGGCGTTTGGTCTGGGCAATAGACTAAGGAGCACCAAGGGTGCCCATACCAACGAGATCGAAGGATGGTGGGACGACCCCTCCGACCCTGTGCACGTAATACACGCGTGTGCACAACCAATGATAGCCCTTTGGAAAGACCCCAGCGTCAAACAACGACTTCGAGAACTCAAACTACGAATAGAAGAAAGCAGTGGGTTGTGAGTATCACTAATATATCAACCCCTTTGCGTACTAATCTAGGGCCAGCTTTCTAGATGAAATTTCACGTATCACAGCCCTTCGATACTTTCCCATTGACCGTGAGTGCTTGCCCTCACCTCCGTCTGCCTGCTGAGCCAAGGCTGTAGAGGATGTATTAAAAGCACGTCTAAAAACATTGGGCGTTGTAGAACATTCCTTCTCCATTCCGGATACCGATCGAAAACCCATCGAGTGGAAGGTTTACGATGTCGGTGGTGCTCGAAACCAGCGCGCTGCCTGGGCGCCCTATTTCGACGATGGTGCGATGTCCAACTACACCAAGGCGCGCAGCCTTCATTGACCTTGCCTTATAGTAAATGCTATCATATTTCTCGCCCCTATATCGGCCTTTGACCAAATGTTGGCCGAGGTGTGTGAAATAAACTCGGAGAAGCGCGTTTCTCATGAGTTCACCAGGACCCAAAAACCAACCGACTCGAGGACTCATTTTTATTGTGGAAGGCAGTCGTTTCCAATAAGCTATTGACGAACGTCAGCATCGTACTTTTCCTAAACAAAATCGATCTGCTACAAGTGAGCACGACCCCGTTTCCCTTTTTGTGCCGTTCATTGATTTCCCGACGTCAGGCAAAGCTCAACAGCGGTGTGCGACTTCGAGATCACATGCCGCATTATGGAGATCGGCCCAACGATTATGAAAGCGTGACAAAGTGTGCGTCCAACGATGCGTCCAGCTATTTCCGCAACTGACTAGTTCACTGCAGACTTTTACAACAAATTTGGCTCTATGCACCAGGAGTTCTCCGCGAACAAAGAAAGAGAACTCAGGAGTAAGGATTCAATCCTAACGGTGCCTATACCATCTAACATGTACCCAGTACATTTCACCTCTGTCACCGATACTAGACGCACCGCGACCATCGTCAAAAATGGTGAGTGAGAAAGTCGCAGTCACACATGCACAACCATGACGTGTAAATTTCCTCAGTGCGAGATATCATCATCACGGCCAATCTCAAGAGTCTCAACTTGATGTAGTAACAATAATTTCATGTCCAAGGACCGATTCCAATTCATTCTACTTATATACCTTACAACTCAATATACTGACGACGTTTACCCTGATCACTTCGTTCAAAATATCCTGTTATTCGCATTTCCTCGCTTACCCTTATTCTGGGCTTTGTAAAGTTCTCCTTCATGTGTACTTCTGCTGCATAGTTTAATACCTCGTCTCAGTATCACCTTAGCATAATCGCATAATCAGTGGAATCCCCTATGAATTTTTGACACCTGGGCAGAGGATTGGTACATAAAGGCATCTCTAAATCGTATGATTACTACATGGCATCAATGATCTCCTTCAACTTTACTTCGTTCAAAATTTCGAATCCTTTCTCGGGTGTAACCTGATACGGAGATAGATCAGCGCGCTATATATCAAGGTGAGACGTAAAGGCGCTGACCTGAGCAAGCTGTACATTGTGGTGGTCAAGCTTCTCCTCCATCACTTGTTTTAGAACCCGAAGCGTCAACTTCTGTGCCTCAAAGAGCGACATTTGCTACGACGGAATTGAATTCGTGATAAGAGCCACTGGGAAAATAAAACACGCACTCTGTACCACTTGTCTTGAAGTTCGCTCTGTGCTGCTTCTGAACCCGATCCGATGGCTTTTGCGTCATATCGCATAAACGTTCCCGAGGGATCTGTGTGGTACCTGTACGCCATTAACGCCAAAACGCACACCTTATCTCGCGCAATGCAACTCACAACTGCGGACCCAGCTCGTCAACCCCCGCAATAAGCAACGCAACGCCAAACGGCCGACTCATCAACGCCTCTTCATCATGCACACTCTCGCCAAACCGCAGCGCCAAATCACACACCGCCTGCGTGACGCTCTCGACCTTGATCCGTTCGTCGTACGTGAACGCGTGGTTCTGCGCCGTGACGCGCGCATGGTCGATCATCGTGCGTGCGTCTGCGGTGAGCCCGGACATGGCGCATCCGAGGTGGGAGTCGATTTCCATGATTTTCTCGATGGAGCTGGATTCGAGGAGGGGAGATTGGACGCGTTTCTCGACGGCGAGGACGACGCCTTCGGGGGTGCGGACGCCGACTGTCGTTGAGCCGAGCTTTATGGGGGGGGACGGGTAACGGGCGAGAATGTAGGGGATCAGTAGGATGGGTGGTGAGATCGGAGGGCTTACTTTGATAGCTTCGATGGCGTATTCGACTGGGAGGTGTTCATCATTCCCGTGCGTGCTGGGGGTGAGCGAAAGGGTGCGTACCTTGGAACAATCGGCCTTCTGGGGAAAAGGTATTGACACCTCGATCTGGGAAGGGCTGTCGTCTCTTTACTACCCCCCAAGAACGTGTAAGGGAAGCTCACCGTACTCTGAGCGCGTCAAGAACATGTTGGACTGGGAACAATCACGATGGGGGAGCTAGGAAGGTAGGGCAATATACAGGTGCGGCAGGACACGACTGCTCGACGCGCGTCGTGGACATGGGATGGGAATATCTTGCCTTTCATGGACTACATAAGCCGCCCCGGGAAACTCGAAATATCCTAACAAGCTTCCCTTTCCTCGGATCTCCACTTCACTTGCTTCAGCTTTGACAGAACACCATGACAATACTCATAGGACCCACTGAACTTCGCTCGATACTTACATTCACCGTCAACCTCGCCCGCATGGCGGGTACTCTCATGCTCGAAGGCTCCCAGGCTATCCAATCCGCATCCGATATCGACGTGAAAAAGAATTCAGTCGATTTGGTCACCGAGTACGATATCGCCGTTGAGAACCTTGTCAAGAGCGAGATTGAGAAGGTATACCCCAATTTTGGATTGTACGTTTTGAACGATCTGTGTGTCATAGAGCCACTTATCGACCCCTGCTTCTTATCGTTCAGCATAGGCGAGGAATCATATTCCTCAGGAGTGCAGCCAGAGTTGACAGATGAGCCAACGTTTTGCGTGGACCCGATTGGTGGGTCTTCAATGACGACGACTGACATCAGAATACCTATCGCGTGACGCATTCGTAGATGGAACTACGAATTTCGTCCATGGCTTCCCGTACGCAAGCTGTATATCGCTAGGTCTTATCTATCAAAAGCGGCCTGTTCTAGGTGTCATTTACAATCCGTTCCTCGATTATTTGGTCAGTGGGTTTGGCCCCTACACATCGCATTGAAGACTGACTACTAGGTGCAGTATACTGGAGTCGAGGGACAAGGTTCCTATCTTACGCGGGGCACCGGCCAGCCCATGAAACTTCCCCTGGCCTCTCCTAAGCCGCTTTCCTCACTATCGACAGCACTCATAGGTAACCTTCTCCCTCAGTGTCACAACCTAAGCCTTGACAAGCGATCTGTTTGGTTTAGCTGTCGAATGGGGATCTGATCGTGGTGTTCCGGCGATCACTGGGAAATCGAATTCCTTCCTTCGTCTAGTTGGTGACCCCGCTAGTGTTCCTGGAGGAAGGATGGCCCATTCGCTCCGTTCCCTTGGCAGTGCTGCAATGAACTTTTCTATGGTAGCACAGGGAGGTTTCGACATGTACTGGTAAGTTGTGGTGCTTTATTCTGCACCATTGACTAAGCGCTGGCATTAGGGAGGTTGGTTGCTGGTAAGGCTTGGAGACAAACCACACTCAATTTTCATGACTGATCCTGGACACCCTTTTGTTTCAGGCCATGGGACGTTTGTGTAAGTTCCGCTGCTGTCAGATTCACCACCCGGGTTGACAGTTGCCGTTTAGGCTGGTATCGTCATTGCTCAAGAGGCAGGAGGCGTCGTGACCGGTTCACACACCGTCCTGGCCACATCTGTGCATCCATTCGAGGTGACTCCAGAAATCTTGACTGGGCGCAAGTATCTGGTCATTAGAAAGCTACCTGACACTCCCCAGGAGACAGGTAGAGAGGCTCAACTGCGTATTGCGAGGGAGTTCTATGAGACTGTCGAGAACATTGAGCCGAAATAGTCGTGTCTAAGTTGCTAGATAGTAACGCATGGGAAGAAGGCAGAAAGATATAATGGACTGGAATGGTATCAGCAAAGGTGGGTTAGTGACTACTGCCAAGGACATATATGTATTACCAAACATAGGCAACTTACTAGATCATCATCAGAGCAATTGGTGTTCTGCTCTTGTATGGGCAGTGTTGTGATCCGAACACTGTTTGCGGTATATAAATAAAGAATTCACGCTTTTCATGTATCTTAGAACTCGATGAGGCTCGGTCATTTTGCGGTCGTTGTAAGCGAGCAGCGTGGAAGGAATATCGGGCCATGACGGCACGGCACTGCCAGCACAACGAGAGGAAAAATTCGCTCATCCTGCCACAACCCGATATTTGCCTTCACGCTCGCTGAACGTTGGACATTGTAACTCTCATCATGACAACAAGTCTAGGGAAGACAGAGCTTCGCTCAATCCTCACATTCACTGTGAATCTGGCCCGCATGGCAGGCAGTCTCATCCTTGAAGGCTCCCAAGCCATCCAGTCGGCTCGGGATATCGATTCTAAGATGAATTCGATCGATTTGGTGACAGAGTACGACGTTGCTGTGGAAAACCTTGTGATGAACGAGATAAAAAAGGAGTATCCCGACTTCAAATTGTGCGTTTGATGTTGGATCATCGTCAAATGTCAATAGCCGTGTTGTTGGCTGACACCTCTTAATAACCAGCGTAGGCGAAGAGTCGTATTCCTCGGGAACGCACCAAGAGTTGACGGATGAGCCAACGTTCTGCGTGGACCCAATCGGTGGGTGCATATTGGTTGTACCATCGATGTGCTTACACCACTGCCAACTCGTAGATGGAACGACAAACTTTGTCCATGGCTTTCCATATGTTTGTATATCGTTAGGTCTTATCTATCAAAAGCGACCGGTCCTAGGTGTCATCTACAATCCATTCCTTGAACATCTGGTAAACGAGTTAGCCTTGTAGTATGTGGCGCGTTAAGGACTTACATCTGGCAGTACACTGGGATTGAGGGCCAAGGCTCTTATCTCACCCGAGGAAATGGCCAGCCCATGAGGCTCCCATTGGCTTCCCCCCAACCGCTTCCCTCCTTGTCGCAGGCGCTTATAGGTAATCCTCGCCATTACCTTAGTAGATTGACTTGATTGATGTCACCTCCTTTAAGCTGCCGAGTGGGGGTCTGAGAGAGACGTCCAAAGAATCACCTCAAGGTCTAACTCACTCCTCCGCCTGGCCGGTGACCCCACAGATGGTGTTTCTGGTGGAAGAATGGCGCATTCAATCCGTTCGTTGGGAAGTGTTGCATTGAACCTAGGAGGAATCGCACAAGGGGCTTTTGACCTATCTTGGTAAGTATCTTCTAATTCCATCGCATACCTTTTTACTAACCGCTCCACTAGGGACATTGGTTGCTGGTGAGGACCGGAAATCAGCTACACCTTACGTTTTAACTGATCCTGGACATCGTGTCTTAAAGGCCGTGGGATGTTTCTGTAAGTTGCGTCTCTGTCCAATTTAAAGGTGTTGACGATCGGCTTTAGGCGGGCATTGTCATTGTTCAGGAGGCAGGCGGCGTCGTGACTGGTTCGCACGCTGTCCTGGAAGCTGCCGATGCGTCGGTAGATCCGTTCAAGATGACCCCGGAAATTTTGAACGGGCGCAAGTATCTGGTCATTAGAAAGTTACCTGACACTCCCCAGGAGACAGGACGAGACGCCCAACTGCGCCTTGCGAGAGAGTTCTATGAGACCGTCGAAGATCATCAGCCGAAGTAATTCAGCGGGATCCCAATGAATAATAGACCAACATAGAATGTAGAATTTCCGTAGATCGGGGCAAAGGCATAACCAGCCATCCACAATTGACAAAGATTGACGGCCTATAAAAGCTAGTCTCCCCTGGACGGACCAAGGACTCGAAAAAAAAAACGGGTCTTGTGAGGTAAGTGACAAGCCACAAAGTACTTCGACGTGTGAGAAATAGCGTCACTTCTCCTTTACTACTATGTAGCAGATTGTGCATGCGGCAACTGAGGTGGCTCAAGATGTGTCTCAAGCCAGCATGGTCCAGTTGTGCTTTAGAGCAGCGGAAGCGGGCGGCAGCCGTTTTCACAGCCGCCCGCGAGGTACTGTGGGAATAGAGATTCAATCCAACTGCGTCTAAAATCATCTCTTTGCTCTGGACCTCACCTGACCACCTGGACGATACTTGCTACTGGACTTCATGAGCGCCCTCTACCGCTTAGGGCCACAAATCATGATAGGATATTGCATGGTGGTGACACTGACCCATGTATTAGGACGGTGTTCAGGCCTAAAAGTTTAAAAGGTCCGTCCGAACGCAAAGCTTCGAGCTACGAAGGCGACACCTGAGGCGTTTTCTGCTCTGGAATCCATCACCTCTGGGGTCACGCGATGAGGAACAAAGGAGGCCCCTGTATCATATCATGGAAATTCCCATTTGTGGGGACTGCGACCAGCGTTCTCCTCTGGGGCTGTGACGTGCTCAAAATGGTGGCCAAGGTTGGGCAGCTCGTGGAAAAGGGAGCTGCGCACTGAACCAAAACAGTGCTGCCAAGTGCGTCCGAAGTGCGTTGGTATACACCCAACATTGTCTAAGCCATTTCTGGCAGGCTCACCTTTGCCCGCAGTCATTTCGATCTTCGACCTATCCCCCGACTTGCAGGTTCAGCCTCCGGGAAGGCCGCCTCGATCTAGTGCCATGGCCGAACGCATTGCCATTCACCCCAGACAGCAGACCACCGTTGCGCCTTCATCTACTACTGCACCTTCTTCCGCAACTGGATCTTCGTCGGGGACTGTCTCTGCAACCGGATCTTCGTCGGGGACCGCCTCTGCAACTGGGTCTTCATCGGAGACTGCCTCTGCTACCGCGACATCGTCCAAAGTCACCATTCCTGCCAACGCCGCACCTGGTCAGATTGTCTTCACCCAACCACCTCTGCAGTCTACTTCATACTACAAGATTGCATCAGGCGAATATATCACCTTTGGTTGGAATTTCACCCAACTGTACGTGACCCCGACGTCGCTCACACTCTCTGCGGTTTGTGAGAACGGAAATACATATCCTATTGGTCCAACAGACGGTATCATCCCGGGGAACGCGCAGAGTGTGGTGTGGTACCCCTATGGCTACCAGACAGCTAACCCTACTGTGCCCCTTGCTCAGGCGAGCTACACCCTTCATATATGGGGTAATGGGGGACCAAGTGCCGCAGCGACTGCAGGATATTTGGATGCCAATAGCGACCTTAAGTTTGCGCTGTACACACCACAGCCATACACACCCTTGGCGAGCGGTAAGTTTCACCTATTAATATTCCCACACTTTTGATCATGCGTCCCCAGGCTGGATGTGTGTAGGTTGCGGAGGTGCTTTAGCTCAGGTTGTGGCACATCCGGCTTCTGTTGCCCTTGTGACAACTCTGTTGGTTGTCTTCCTTTCCGGCTTCACGACCCTCCGGAGGGTATGGGACTGAAAAAAGACGCCCAAAAAGGTGCCCAGTTATTTATCGTTCTGCGTGATATTTCAATGGACATAACGGGCTTCACACTGGTCAAGGAACGGATATAGACTTACAGACGTTCTGATTTTCACGTCACATGTTGCAACATTGGACTTTTAAATTTATATCTACTGCTTTATAGCCACTGGTGATGAAGAATTTTGTAACGCCAGGATACCATGGTTGTGTAGCCCCCCTTCGCATCCTGGACCAAGAGTTCAAATTATTTGATCATACCACGATATACTCTGCGAATCATCCCGGAAACCAAATCATAGGTTTGTAGCAAGTCCCAGCCGTCCCCGGTGCGGGGCCATGATCTCTTGCGCTTGTTAATTTCTCTTACTAAAAATTACAGGTAGATCTTTCGACAAACAACGTACAAAGTCCACGGCGGAATCTCTGACTCTGCAATCCACAGCTTCGAAACGTTCCCGTTAATGTTATATGATTTTTGGCTTTTTTAGGTTTCAGCCCCTTCAACTGTCACCAGACCGCCATGGTCAGGAACTCTGAAGTAATTAAGTAGCATGTCGATGCCGTTAGGTTCAGCGAATCGAAGGCTTGAAGAGACTTGAGGCTGGTTGAGGTTGAACTCTCCCGATGATCGGATGATTTAAGTAAAGTTGGCTAGATGATCAGAGATATCCAGATTGAGTATTTTTGCTATGGAACGTTCCAAGCCAAGCTGTTTGACTAGCCATTTATTAGCACTGCCAGTAAAAGAGGTACAGTTAACATTCATGCCACCGCCACACAACGCCTAACGAGTACATATTGGCATATCTCACAATTCGATGGATGAGAATGATGATCAACATGGTCAGCTGACAAGCAGTGCGTGCGTACATTACTCACAGGTTTCATTCAGGAAGAAGCCTACCCGCCAAAGAGTCGGTGCTGGAGGTGAACTGGTTGCCGAGGTGCTAACAACTTGGTCGCTGTTCAAACGGTGCTAGAAGTCTAGAGAAATGTGGACTTGTTGTGAAAGAGAGAACGAAGAGAAGCAATGATAATTGAATCTCCCTTCCTCTGTCTGTCAACAATGGACGGAATTGATGCAATATTTTATTCCCGTGTGACCGTTTCAGGGGACTGAGACAAACTATCAAATCTAAGTTGGATGTAGGAATGGCAATGCATAGGCTGGTCCGGTCAACGGATTAGTACCCACAAATCCAGTTCATTGCATGTGGTACAGCAACGTTATGAGTGGCGCTCTCAAGGCACTCGGAATGGATCTGGCCACCGTCGCAAATCAATTGGAGAAGTAAAGATCTCGGTGTCGCCCCGTTCTGGACGGCCCATCTAAGAACTATCGACCTTGTTTTCCGGAGATACAATTCGATGTGCAGCCGATGACATAGCCACTACTTCAAGTTCTGCCATGCTACTGTAACCGGAGGGTCGGCTGTTGAGGAACGTCATTTGTAAGTGGAAGCCCGCTCACTTGGTTTAAAAGAAATGGTTCAGAAGACATCAACCCTAACATTCCCCCCTCTCACCCTCGTCGCTTATCATCGACATGGTCCATTCAAACAAGCCGACTGTGTTCTACCTTCCCAATACCATGGCCAACTGGCCCTGGCCCCGCAGGATCAACCCACACTTCGAGGAGGTCAAGGCTGAGGCTAACGAGTGGTTCCGCTCGTTTAATGCGCTCACTCCTCAATCGCTGAAGGCTTTTGAGAAGTGTGATTTCGGTAGGTCCTCCATGCCCTGCAAGTATTCTGCAAACGCTAAGCTCCATTGTAGGGCGCCTTGCAGCATTGGCTTACCCCGATGCTCCACGAGGTATACATTAATGAACCCAACTCACATAAGACGCTCTCATTTTGAACAGAACATCTTCGGATCGCGTGTGAACTCATCATCGTTTATTTCATTGTGGATGAGTACACGGACGTCGAGGACGCGACGCAAACTGCGGAGATAGTGGACATCATCATCGACGCTCTGAAGAACCCTCACCAACCACGCCCAAAATGTGAAGTCATCCTGGGAGAGATTATTAGACAGTCAGTGTTCATTACGCGAGTCTCATGATACCAAAAATAATACCATTAATCACTTTCAGATTCTGGGAGAGGGCAGTGAGGTCCGCAAGTGCCACGTCACAACAACACTTTCTAGATGACTTTATCATGTATCTGCGATCTGTCATCGTGGAGGCGACTGACCGTGATAAAAGTGTGACCCGTGACATCGAAGGGTACCTGTCCCTCCGACGTCAGACCGTGGGGGCCCAGTCCGCGTTTGCCATCTATGAGCTTGGTTTAAACCTCGTCGATGAGGTTTATTACCACCCTGCAGTGACGGAGCTCATCAACTGCGTTGCCGAACTAATTCTCATAGACAATGTAAGTGTCCTACGTTGATTACTTCGTTTGGCGACCACGCTAATGCTCCCTTGCGCAGGACTTGGCATCATATAACAGAGAACAAGCAACAGGGGACGAAAATCACAACCTTATAACTGCCATAATGCGTCAACTTGGGCTCGACCGGAGCGGCGCCATGGCATGGGCAGCGGCCTACCACTCGGAAATTGAAACCAAGTTCATCACCGGACTGTCAGAACTCCCTTCATGGGGTTTGACACTGGACCTGCAGCTTAGGGAATACCTGAATGGCGTTGCCAGCTGGGCACGAGCCAACTATTGTTGGAGTTACGAAAGTCAACGCTACTTTGGCAACAAAGGTCCAGAGATCGAGAGAACAAGACTCGTACCTTTGCTGCCTAGAACTAGACCCGTTCAGAAATTGCACCGGCAGCATGTCGTAGTTGCAGACTTGCAGCTTTAAATGGTCACTCTTCTGTATCAATACTAACTTCGGGGTGTCACCCATTCTTGTGCTATCTATGTTTCAGTATTTGCATGTACAGGATACAGGGAAGGAATGTACCATAAAGCTTATGCACCAGTTGTCTTCTAATCGACGGTTTCCCATGTGACAATGGCAACTGACCAACAAGAGCAACTGATTGCTAGTCGTCACGAACAAAACATATTGCGAAGATGTATCCATTCCGCCGATCTAGGACAAGGAGGCTTTTTTTGACGTCACCGGTCGTATCGATCACAAGGAGTATTAATTAGAGCGCATGATCAGCAAAACAAAATCCGCGGCGACTCACTTTACGGACACAGCTGTGCGTATGATTAATATATTACGATGCCCGTCTGTTAGTTTCCTGAACACAAAAAAAAAGAAATTCACCTTAAGGAAATATCAACGCCACATATTGTGTGGTAACAGTCTACTTTGATATCGCGACGACACATGGAAACGACGTTGGCAAGAAAAATCGTCAATGTCAAACTTGCATCATAACCCATGACGACGGGCAATGGCTTGCAACCGCCTCGACGACGCTGGATGGATCTCGATACATGTACGGAAGTCGGGCCACATGGTGTTGATCTGGCACCAGCGGGATTACATTTAAAAAGGACCAAAATGAAAACACCACCTTGACAGCGTAATGAAAGTATGAAGTATATTGACTGGGGTATTGATGAATCACCAAAAGCTAAATTTGGTGCAAAGAACGGTGAGATTCTATCACATATCAGTACAAAGAAGGGGATCCGCCAGCATGGACCTATCTCAGCGACGTCACGCACCGTCTTCCAACCAGCTCTCCCAGCTCTGGAGCACTATATCTAGTGCGTCGACGTCCTTGATACTGCCGGAACCATTGATTTCTCGTATTCCCTCATTCCATGGGGACTTCTTATCCCAAGGAAGGCCAAAAACACCTCCAGTTACCGCACGTTTCAGAAATGGGACCATAACTCGTGCATATGCTGCACCCATGCCGCGCGATATCTCCAGCTCCCGTTTATCACTATACCCGCACTCCTTAGCATACGTGAGTAGACTTCGCCCCACCTTGGATAAATCAGACTCCAGGGCAGAAATAATGCCTTTCAACGCATTCATCGGTACAAGGGAACGTAGTCTGTTCAGTGCCCGCAAGTAAGCATTCAGACAAATAGCCAGTGGTGGGAAAGTTGCCAATATCTGCGGCGGTACATGCGCCAGAGCAGACGGAGGAATGACCAAAGACGAAAGAGCGGGAACGGGATGTGTGGCAGAGATTAGCCAGGCGCTTGGTGGAGCTGACTTGCTCTTGCTTGACGCGTACTTGGCAAGCAAGGCACTCCACTCACGTTCAGCACCTATTCGAATATCGCGTGAAAAGCCATCCACCACCGCTTGGGTAATGAGCAGAGAAAGTAGCGCCCGAAAGTCCTATGAAGATCAGTTTGATAAGTCCACAAGTAATGATGATATTACATACCATTCCTACGCGTGCCATCGCTGAGCTACAATACGCTAGTTGCGCTGCGAGCGGGCCAAGGTGAGGATATGCGCGCCAGAGTTGTGTTTTGAGGGATGGAAGGAGTAAGGACAAGAGAGTGGGAACCAAGGTCTGCTTGATCACTGGGTTTAATGGGGGGGGCGACGATGAACTAGGTGGAGCCATAGGTGTCAGAGGCTGTGACCGTTCAAGGAATATCGTAGTATACTGGGTAATGATATCGTACGTTCCCTCCCTCCAAACGTCGATGTACTTTTTGAGAAACCGGGCAATGTCCTCGCCTTGCCGGTCGAGCTCTGCTTCCCTTTCTTCAGAAGTTGTTCCGACGATGGTGTCGTCAATATCATAGGGAGTCGCGGCAGATACGCCAGCATCCCTCTCCACGCTTAGCAATGCATTCCGAAGGCAGTCGATCCGAGCACCCGCGAACGCCAAAGCGAGCTCATCCTCAGACATGGCCTGCATCTTGCGAAGAAACTGTACCGCTTTCCACAAAGCGGGCAATTTCTTCGATGGTTCAAATAGGGTAGACAGGAGGAGGAGACGCATAGAATGGAGAGACGACGTTACTTCGGCCTGGAGGGACTGCGCCAGTTGCAGTGACGACACATTCGCCACCTCCTCAGACTGTACTGCGCAAAGGGTTTTAAGTACGGTTGACGCATGTGCGGCTAGCGTGAGGGCTTCGGCATAAAGGCCGTTCCGCACACAAGTGTCAATGAGTACTGGTATGTCCAGTAGGTCTCGGAGTTTATCCTGTTGTTCCAGGACAACCCTGGTCTTCTGTCGCTCTTCGATTACGCTTGGACCACTCTTCTCGTGGAAAACACGAGCAGCGTCATCTAGAGCAGGTAGCGCGCCGTGAAGAAGTGTATTGAGTGAAGAATCGAGGGACGACAAAGAGTCGAGTAAAGCAGCTGAACTTTTGTACAGTGATAAGAACGTCGGGTAAGATGCGTGCGTTAGTGCGGTCAACGATGATGTTAGGGTGTGGGACTGGGTAGATAGCACAGTTGGGGCTGCCAGGAGATCGGAGAGGGCAAGCGAAGTTAACTTGGCGAGGTATGCGCCGTTTTCGGGGGATTCTATTGGGCCATGTGGTGACGATAGTAAGTCCTGGAGTGAGATGAGCTCGCTGTCCTGTGCAGTAAACGCCGCGGTAGTCATGGTTTGGTACAGTCAGTCACTGATCAGTGCATCAACCGCCAAGTGAGACAGCAGTCTTTCTGCTCATTTACTCAACACAACTGACGCTGACACCTTGGCTAACATCCTCCCTATTTTTTTTTAGGTTCCGCAGTATATACTGTACTTTGTAACATAGATAAATTTGTAGCTATGTCACCAAAAATTGAGCTGTTTTGTGTCTCAGAGCATTTTCAACTCCTCTTTCTCTGTGTGATGAGTCGAGGGTGTTTCACGACAACAATTAGTCCCAGAACACGGCCGAGCTTGCGCCGTGCCCGACTCAGTGGGCCTTCCGAAGTATTGGAAGCCGAGTGCATGCTTCTCATAGTGATTCTTTGTCCTATTTGGACAAGGCTAGGGTAGCATGAATCTGGGGCCCGCTCACATCCAGCTCTAATTGAGCGGTCCATTGTGCAGAAGCACTTGTCGCCAACAAATAGACTCAAATAATTCAACCCATTCGGTTCATGGTCCTAACTAAGGCTTGATATTATTCCACTGACCTAAAACAACGACTAGCTAGGATAAATATGTATGTATGTAGATCGTATTGCAAGTCCAAATGGTGTGGGTGTTCCCGATGGTGTATGTACGAGTAAGAGGTAGGGTCGTGATCAAGTCATCTCTCCAGGGGTGTCCATGAAAAGGAATACGTGAGTCCGGGGGTCGTGAAGATGAGTCCATGAAAGGCGCTATTTGTATGGTAATAAATAATGCCGGACGGTCCATTATGCAACAGAGTTCGAAACATGGGTAGTGCCCCGTTCCCCGAACGGGTTGCCAGTACCCTGGCAGGGTCATTCAGTTGTATTCGTATCGAGAGCGCTGCGGAATCAAGCCGCGGCGTTAGTTCGGTGGTAAAACGGCCTTACAGAGGATTACAGACTTACCACCAGCGCCCGATGAACACAAATGTCTCTCGTGATGCACAGCTCAACGCCTCGGAACGCGCAAGCCATCTTCAGAGCGGCAAGTCGGCGTTCGCAATCCCCGCGCCAAACATTCACTGTCACCGTCTCCAACTCACCCATGGTCTTCACAAGCTCAACGACATGCTGCAAGGGCGTGGTAGGATCCATCCCGAAAGCAAGATGCCGAATCTCATCGGATATATGCCGGAAAACAGTTGGCAGTGTCCACGCTCTTTCTGTCCTGAATTCCCGAAGAACGCGGCATCGGATGACGGCATGGGCGTGCTTGTGGGTGGCACACGAGGGAAGAGCTAACATGTGTAGCTGCTCGCCATGATGCTGGACAAGGAAATCCAGGAGAAAGGAACTGGGCTCCCGTTTCAGTTCTATCCCACGCAAACTCTTGGCTGCTGCGGTCGTGTGAAGGAGCCACTCGAGGAAATCCAAAGAAGGTTCAACCTGACAGTTCAACCTGAACTTCTCGAGCGCACCGGGATAAACAGGCCGGCGCTTCAGGGCTGGAGAGAGATGAGGCGTATTGCCAGTGATAGATAGAGATTTCAGAGATGGCCAAACATCAAGCAGCTGAACGATCAGGTCGTCGTTCTCAGACCAGTTGCTTAAGTGTAAATGGGAAATTTCCGGTCCAGTACGAAGCAGATGGAGGACATCGTTTGTGAAGGAAGGCTTAGCTCTATGCACACCGCGCTCCAAGGCAGACATAGAACCACTTAGAGGTTTGCTGTCACCGTAGACGGAGAGATTAATGCCGCGGAGGTTCGGGCATGGGATGACAGCCTGCGCAAAGGAAGCCTGTGCGAGTGGTCCAGGCTGGTTAACATCAAGAACAACGTCCATACGGACAACAGCGTCACCCAGCGCTCTTCCATGGGGGGTGGAGTGATCGACAGCGTACACGAACGAATGGTAGGCAGCCTGTGAGCAAAGGCGAACGTGACTGAATAGAAGCCTCTGCGCGTAGAAAGACCAGGACCTGCAGACAAGGGCACAGGATGTGAGGAGTTTGACGTCTGGGTCATATTTGTCGTCTAAGTGGGAGAGTTCGAGGATCTTAAGGACTATCTCGAGAGGAATGCCTGATATAGGAACACGCGGCATCCGCAAACTCATGACGTATCCGCGTGAGTTGACAGCATAAGGCGTCAAATCAAAAGAGACCTCCTCGGGCACAACCTAGGCCAGTATCAGTACAAGGAAAGCGCGTTTATGTTTTACATATTATGCACCTTTGGGGACACGGGGACAGCGAGATGTGGCAAGTTGAAAAGCCCCACGTTCATCGTGATGGACAACGACGACGAGGTCCGTAGGGGATGGGAAGAGCAGTAAGATCAACTTGCAACGCTTCTCTTTAATGGGGGCGATACTCGGGGAGGCGACTTTACTTCCAGGGAGGTAGATGGTATTTATACCATTGGAAATCCCGACACGGTCATGTCGCAAACTTCCGGGTGCTCTGTGAACGGAGCGCCGAAGACGGGGACCCTGACTTGGGGGAGCCAGAGATCTATCGTCGTCGACCCTTCAAGTTTGAACATACCTTTTCTGCATAACAAAAAGCTTGCTCGTTTCCGTCACCATGGGCCATCACTGCCCGTTCTGTCGGCATAACCTGACTCGGTATTCGTGTTTCCAGACAGGGTAAGACGGAGCAGGAGAGCACGTCCTGCACTTGTCGTACGCGGGCCATATGCTTGGAGACAATAGCACCTCTCAGCCGGATCTATGGATCCTGATGAATTTTATTGTACTGGCCAGCAGGGTAAGATATCCATCTAGCCATGAATGCATGATCACCATTTCAAGTACCCAATATGGAAGTGCTCCTGGAGCACGCGTGGTGACCGTGTGGAAAACTGCGAGCTCTGCACTGCCCATGGCAAGAAATCGTTGTACCTGACCGCGGAGCTTCGGTGAGTCGAATATTCAAGTGCAGTGCCGTTACACCAACCACTCACACCAGTAATATACGTCAGCATATGCGGTTGATGAAGACCGATGCTACGTAGACGACTTCCCTTCCCGCAGATTCATACAGCAGGTTTTTGTGGGACCAGTGGCCGCCTGCTGGAGCGATTGGATCGATAAGGTCCCCCACTCACAACGCGAGTTCGATTCAGATACCCCTGTCGTCAGGTACAAGTGGGCTCTTATCATGTAGGGGTGACTTTGGAAAAACATACTGCAGGTGATAAATCCGCAGCACACCCGCCGGTATGAGATGGGGCCGATGGGTAAGGTGCGCATGTAGGGTGCGCATTGAACCTCGTGTGATTCTACAATTTAAATTTTGGCATTCCTGGTGTGGTCAGGCTTCCTTGACACATAGGAAGGCTGGTGAAACGACCTGTATGGTTAGCTTTACACCAATCGTAACATTGACCAGTCGATGTTCCGCGGGAAAACTAAAAGTAGACGTTCTATTGTTGACCTGCGTCTTACGATCCAAGGTGGTTGCATTTCGTTTTCGACCTTTAAATTCTCCCCGAGGAAGTCCCTGCTATCATGTAGAGAAGGACATGCGACCGATCAATGCCGAGTCTGACCCGTTCGACACTCGACAATCCAACATTTCATGGTTTGGTTCAACAAAAGTGTGATACCTTTTTGTCTTCCCAGAAAGTAATCGAGACCAGAAGTCCGATCCAATCACACGTAGTGGCAACGATGTCGACAACGTATGCAGGGAATCTACGGAGGTCAAACAGAATTTCAGCAGTTACATCATTGCAAGACCATGGGAGGGAAGCTTTACGCCATTTTGGTGCAAATAACTGGACCGTTCTGTGCACGGAATCGCCGCCAACATGCTGTCTAGCAGTGTCCAGGGTTGGACATAGATCGACTGAGTCAAAGGAAGGTGTGCCACTGCATGCAAACATCGGCAAAACAATCAAAGGGCACAACATCGAGTTTGACGTTTGACTGCCGTCGCACCACCCGACGATGTCCAAGTCCTCACTATCCGCTGTCGTCTCCAACTTGGTTCGTGCTTCAATGGGCACGTCAGTGTCTGCCACTGTCCCGGACGAAGATCTTGACAAGCATGTGGCAGAACTCATTCTCAAGGAAGCCAAGCAGAAGGCCGAGAGCTATGCGAAATTCGGCGTACAAGCGTATTTTCCAACAACGTACGTCTGTCCCACTACCATTCTTTCTTTATTGTACAGTGTCGAACATCACACTTTAGACCTGACCCGAACGCTCCTCGCACAAACAAACGCTTTCTCTCTTCCATTATACGGAGCACGGATGACCATAACAAGACTATCCTCCGTGCACAGGCTCTTGCTGCACAAGAAATAAAACAAGCAAGAGAAGAGGAAGAGAGGAAAGAAAGGAAAGCGCGCGCTGAAGAAGCTGCAGCAGCTGAGCGTGCGAGGCGGCGGAGGGGCCGACATAATTCAGACGAGTATGGTTGGAGATCAGACAGGGACAAAGACCGGCATCGTGTGAGAGACTGGAGTTATGATTGGAGAAGGCAGGGTGACGAGGATGAATACGAAGGCGAGCGGTCTGAGAGGCATCGACGGCGGAGACACCGCTCACGCTCCTCTGAACACGACAGGGAGCAAGGACACAGGAAGAGTCGGAGACGAAACTCGTCGAGGGATCACGAATCTCATCGCAGCGAACATAGGAGCAGGAAGCATAAACATGATGGTGAGGAACGCGAGCATCACCGCAAGCGGAGGAGACGTTCAAGCTACTCACGTTCACGTTCTCCTGTTCCTCCCCCGATGGCAGTGCGAAGCCCAACCCCCCCATCACACACACGAACGCCATCACCCGCACCCCCACAAGGCGACCAGGGCAGCAGTAGTAAACCGTGCCTACTGTCGAAAGAACGTAGTACTCCATCCCCATGCCGGTCATCCGAGACGCCACCAGATGATAGCTCCTTCGACGCTGGTCGCAGGGCAAAAGGCAGGCATAAAGAAATAAGACAGACCGCCCTTACCAATCCGTCTCCATTGTCACGGCTACCTTCCCCTCCGCCGCGTCGAAAGCGTGGCCTACCAACATCTTCAACGTCCGTTCGCCCACCCTCTGTCTCACCCCCACCTCTCCCTCCAACCGCTCTACCGTCCAAAATGGATAAATATTTCGATGACTCGTATGACCCCCGCTTGGATGTCGCCCCACTTACTGTTCCGACTGTTCCAAAGACTGGCCATATAAATGACGCGGAGTATGCTGCTTGGGATGCTATGCTCGAACTTCTGCGGAAGCGCCGGGAAGATAAGGAGGAGAAGAAACGGCTGGAAAAGCTTGGGTTCCCATCACGGGAGATAAAGCTGGAGCAATTGCAAAAGAGGGGATCTGGTGACGCAAGCGGAGGTGACAGTATTATGGATATCGAATACAAGAAGCGGGGAAGTGTACGAGAGTGGGATCTGGGCAAAGAAGGGCTATAGAAGCCGTCAATAACTTTTTCGTTCACAAAGCAATTTCTGCTCTATTTTGCATATATACTATACCTATCACTGTCGTACTCTTGAATTGTACCATTTCTACAGATTCATTGGCAAGGAATTTTGTTATTCATGTAAGTGTGTATGAGTAATGCGAATACATTGGAGCAGTCTCTACCCGCCGATAACTTGACGGACAACAAGTATCTCCTCCGCAGATAGCTGGTCCACATTGGCTGCGAAGTTATTAGTATTTCTTGCCGCACATTCTTTGAAGAAGTCCATCAAATGTCCCTGCATATCAAAGTTGTCAGTCAAGTGGATCTGCATTATGGAATATACCGACCTTCATATTGATCTGCGAAACAGGATCATTCTTAAGGTCCTCATCATCGCTTTCATAGAGTATATCGTCATTATCGAAGTTGGCACCTCGGGGACCAAGCATATCGGATAGGAACGCAAATTCATCTTCTTTGAATCCTTGGTGTTGCTGCTCTTCTTCTGTCCATTCTTCGTCCTGTAGACCAGAAAGGTTAGATCGAGAAGCATGAGGGAATGACCTAATGCTGTACCCCGTCATCGGAGTCTACTTCGAATGTTGTGTTAGGGATCGCCGCCGATTCGCCGCCGGAGCGCATTTCATGGACAAGCAGTTTCAATGCCTTAACAGGGAAGGGGACCGATGTAAACTCGTGCGGTGCTGTGACGTAAAGAGACATCAATTAGCGCCACTCAAGCTAGCAAACCGCACAAGTCAGAACGGTGCATACTTGTCTTAGTCTTTGACCGAGTCATGATCACTGTGCCAGCGAAACACAACCCCGTTGAATAAACGACAGGAGAACACGGCGAATCCAAACACAAGAACACCCACCATTCTTAGTTTCAGGTTTGACAATAATGTCACCCTTAACCATCAGGTTCTGGAGACTAGGGCGGCCAGACGAGTACAACTGGGAAAGTGCAAGAGTACTAATGCGGGTGGGCCAGAAGCCTTGAAACGTCTCCGCATTCTCACACCACGTCTGGATGAGTATGTCCAGTGCAGTTCGCCCTTGCACTTCCGTCGATTCCAGGAGGGAAATTACGGTATCGGCTTGGTGGTATATCAAAAAAGTGAATGGAACGACAAGGCTCTGCAAGAACGTAGCTGTCTTGGCAGTCAGCATTCTCTCGGCCATGGCGCGAAGGAGTTCGGGGAGTACTGGGAGCACCGACTCTCCAGCACGTCGAAGCAAGTGAATGATGAGATCGCCGATCACAAGCCCACCCGATTCGTCTTCATTACGCAGGAGTTTGGCAATCAGTTTGAGTATATGATCTAATCCAGACTGAGAATTGCTGTCGGACCAAGCGAGGATCTGGGAGCAGTCTTTGCGAACAATCGAAGTGATACAGACAATGCCGTTCTGGAGAAAACGAATGAGGTCAAACTTTCGCCAAGAGCAGATGGGCGCACCTGTAACACGTCCCGGTCATCTGCATGTTCTAGGCAGTTGAACAGGCAGGGGGCGAGAAGTGTAAAGAAGCCCTCTCCGAGACCTGTCCCCGGGCATCCACGAATGAGACTCGACACCAGGTCGATGGCGGATCCAGCGACCCATGATTCATCGGACTTGGCGTTCGCAATCGCAGCACACAGGGTAGGAAGTGATTGTTTTACCACAGCTCCGTACGCTCCTTCAGCACTGGAAGCCGCAAGGGATTGGATAATGTCAGTAAAAATTGAGAGGAACAGCGGGTCTATTCACTCATTCATTAAACCGGAAATGATGTAACATCTGTTGATGACACACCTTTGTTATTCTTGGCCCAAACTTCTAGGACGGCCAGCACGAGCGATTGAGCAAGTTCGAGAGACAACCAAGATCCCTCATCAACATCCAGCAAAACTGACACCGTCTCAAGAACAAGGGAAAGTGTATCTTCCGTAGTAGCAAGAAGGAACGGGCCAAGGTCCTGAACTATTCGTGCTGTAAATGGCTTAACCGCAGAATCATCTGCCCCTTGGCAGAAACTGCGCCCCTCAGCTTCGGTGCACATGAACCTGACCCAGAAACTTACTTATGGATTGCCTTGACAGCAGAAACTTTGACGGGAAGACTAGCAACACTGGATTCAAGGACTCGCGTTGCCGTTTCGAGGTATTCTCCGGCGATGTGCAGCGGCAGAAGCTTGGCGAACTGGCTAGCAAAGACGAATGCTCTCCCCTGCAGGAACGGGAATTCTAGTAGGCGCATGTAATGAAAATAACATAGTAATAAGAGAAGACGACTTGCCTGACTGAGCGAGGATTGAAGGGATGACGTTTGCGAGGAGATCTTCAATGTCTATGGGTTTTGGACGACCTGATTCAACTTCCCCGTCGATACATTCAAGTATGTCTTCGGCGTGAGACCCGACAGCTGCAAGGGCAGCTTCCAAAAGCTTCCACCTTTGTAAATGTTAATACCAAGACCGATGATGTCACGTTTTCGAATGTACCAGTTAAGTGCTCCACGATTGCGAGCCTCACTGGAGGAATCGATCGCCTGCCGGAGTTGCATTTGGAGTGTAGCACACACCTCCGCTGGAGAACGATCCAAAAGAGTCTGTTATGATTCCGTCAATTCCGTCAACTAATGACAATAGCAGCACCGCACATAAAGCACTTCGAAAGCAGCCACCCGCACACCGTAGACTTGATTTTCGTCTTCTTCCTGTGCGACGAAAGCGTTTGCATTTGTTGCCCATGTCTCTTCCTACGGATATGTGAGGATCGGGAAATACGCAGAAACGGGATTACAAACGTCTTCGGCAGTCATTTGAGAGTATTGGAATATTTGCTCAAGTAGAGCGGCGAGATTTGGCGTCGACAGCCATCCTTTGGCTTTCCCCCCTCGAATTACACTTGAAAAGAAATCGAAAATGGGGCATATAAGTTGGGGGAGCTCGACAGCTTCGTCTTCTGATGATCCGGGAGAAGTTACATCGGCAGTAATGCAACAGTGGTTGTACGCGTCGTGTGTGACTTGGAGATGATGGAGTGCAGCGTTCAGATAGTGCGGCATATAAGCTGTCATGGCCCGTGCGAACGATGTATGAATTACGTCAAGGGCCTGGCGGCTTGTCCTAAACGTGTCCAAGTCACTATGTGGTTGAACTTACCTTGAAAATCTGTATTCTGACGGCGAGACCATCCCAATTCTGTTGGTTGGCAATATCCTGAAGGGGATCAAGGTTTAACAGCACCCTAAATGCATCGAGCCACACGGGAAGGATGCTCGATGTTGCTTCCTTGACCGCTTGGGGGTGCTGGTCTTTGACCATGTAGAGGGCCGTGACGCATTGACGAAAGACGGATACTGTCCGTGCACGCGTCAACGGTGCGTGCTGCTATATGCACCTTTAAATGGAGGGTATGGGTGGTTACACGGGGGCTTACCTCAGGAGCGCCAAGAATGGACAGTAGGACAGGAAGAAGTTGGCGGAGTACAGGTAGTATTTGATCATCTGTAAGGTCCGATTTTATGAATTCAGTAAAAACTTGCATGGACCCATGGACAGCATCCCGGGAATTGGAGGATATGAGGTGGATCAGAGAGTCCAGGAGATCTGGGTATTCATCTGGCCAGTCACAGCTTGCGATCGATGACAGCGTGTGGGCCTGAAGCTAGTCAGCCCCGGAGAAAGTATACAAGGAATGCCATTGAGACTTGCACTAAGTGATCTAATTTTGCGATCTGGATACGAGAGTCCTTGGAAGACTGCCCGACGGATCTGGGCTTTTACCTGCGAAAAGTGAATAAAGAATTATACACAATGAGGAGTAGCACGCACCTCTACAGGCGGTGCATTGCCTTTGAAAGATGGGAAGTATGGTGACCATCGTTCGGTCACGTACTTCCTGAGGATGATGCTCGCAGAGTGCTAGTGCACGGGTAAGACGCGTATAAATAAAAGTCCAGAACGACCTATCTGTCGGATGGAAATGTCCACATCTTGTGCCAACATGAGCTGGGACAGGGCCAGACCAGCCTCTGTTAAACGCGTCAGTTGACCATCAGATCAAGAAAGGAATCTAACCTTGATGCTGAAGCACCTCCGCCAGCTTCAACTCTGCCGACATCCGCCTGTTTGGATCTGAGTTCAGCGTGTCCGCCAATATCTCTTGAATGCTCGCCGCTGCCATCGTGCCCATCGACGATGAACAATGAAGTCCTGGAGCTCTTTGGGAGGCCGCCACTGTGCAACGCCACCGCGAGTGTCACGTGATAGCTGTGTTTCAATTAGACGCGTCTTTAAGCGGCAATTGCCGCCCAGGTACTTGAAAGCCGAGTCCGCCTCGCCTCTCTTTCCTTCCTCCTCTCACCATCCGTTGCCCCTGGCCGAGACTACCCTCTGTTGCATGCCTGGCAAGAGAAAGAGTATCGACACAGAGGCCGACCCGGCTCTCCAAGGCTCTGATCATGGTGCCGCTAAGAAGCGACGGGTGTCTTCCCGACTTGTCACGAGAAAGCCTGTCCCACTCACAGAGCCCGATCAGAATCCACTCTCCGATGACGGGCCCAGAGTACGGAAGAGGGCTCGCCGCGGACCTGTGGTGGGCAGATTAGCCGGCCTCATGGAGTTGCCCATGGACATCCTCTTCGAGGTGCGCCCCTAACCCAACGACGCAAGTCAAAATGCAGATCACCTTTCAGATATTTGGACATCTAAATCCTCTCGATGTGCTTCGTCTCGCACGCACCACCAAACAGTTCAGAAGCATGCTTATGCATAAGACCTCCCGCTTCATTTGGGTTGCCGCCCGCAGAAACGTCCCAGATCTACCAGACTGTCCCCCCTACATGAGCGAACCTCAATTCGCCAATTTGGTTTTTGATACGCATTGCCATGTGAGAATATTGTGTATATGAGGCTGCATACTCCTAACGTCTATGCAAAGGAATGTTTGGCGCCCAACATTCGTTCAGTGGACTGGCGTATCAGTCGCCGCATTTGTATGAAGTGTGCCAAGGAGTGGTGGGCTGTCTTCATCTTTTGCCAGTGCTATTATCCTCAGACCTTCCTTAGCTTTGTCGAAGATTATCCAGTCTTCTCCGGGGAGTCGGTATACAAAGCCGTACCCAGCAAAGAAGGCAGTGAGTGAATACATTCGTTCGTGGGTCCTTTATTTCATTTTACTTTTTCCATGACAGAACGTGGGCGATTGTGTTATTACAAGAAGGATTTGGACGAGTTTCAAAGAAAAAGGGACTCTTTCACGGATCCCGAAAAACGTGCCGACTTTATCAAAAAGCGCAAAGAAACCATATCTGAAATGGAAAAGGTATAGTGTCTTTGGCCATGTTTCCTCCACTGGCTCTTAAATTTCCTGTATCAGCATGCTGTATTGCTCACAACGTGGTCTAACAACCAGTACAATGCCAGATCCGAGGAAAGGGACGACTTGAGGCGCGAAAGGAAACATGCGTACGGCTGCCATCATACTTCCTTCTTCGCAGGTGCTAAATGCTGTTCACCAGTATCATTGAGGAATTGACGAAGCTTGGATGGGGTCCCGAAATCGAGAAGATCCCCGGCGTCGATGATCTCAGTCATCACAAACTGGTGAAGCAACCTACTCGCTTAACACCACGTAGTCAGTCATTTTCATTCAGTGGCCTCATGAATGGCTCAAGTAAATTCTTTCTAGTATGGTCAAACATCAGGGATGAGATGATCAGGCATATGGAGCAATTGAAAGCTCAGCGCCTTGAGCGCGAGCGCAAACTCCTCATTATTTCCCGCAAACGGATTGCAGTATCAATTCTCCGTGCATACAAAAGTGCACACCTCCCATTCACAGATATCATGCCTGAACCAGTTGATTTCTGCGCGTTCCCGCCAGTGTCCGAAATCATAGAGCTCCCAACCGAGATGGAAATCACAGAAGCTAGCTTTTCGAGCGTGGTTGCCCATATGGATGAGCTGGTCACCCAGTGGCGTAGGAGCTGCTATGATATGCTTATCCAACAATTGAAAGAGCAATTGTCCCGTAAGTTGCAGCGAGTAATACATGAACAAGCTGACCCCGATACAGCTTCTTCGTCTGCGATCGATCCGAAGGATAAAGGGAAAGCAAAAGCCGTCGAACCTTGCGATGCTGATCTTACAGAAGCTCTCTCCCTTGCCACTACGGTATTTCGTTGCAAAGCTTGCAGTCTTTCGCCGCTCGCTTTCTTTGACGAAGGTCCTTGGGGTGATAGTTGGTTCTCCGGTGTCCGATCCAATGCACCGCGCAGTCCACTCTTCTACCCTAATGTCATGGGACACCGCTGCTTGACGAAGCAACGTCAATATGGCTCGGATTACCTATTCGCAGACTCCACCATACAACTTAGCTCTCCCCCAAGTCTCCGTACGAAGTGGTCTTGTGTTCCGCTTCAATTAGACAATGTGGCCAAAGATATTGTCTCAAAGGTCGTCGAAGCTTGCAGTCTGGATCCCCTCACCACCACGACAGTGCAGATGGACTTTTTAAATCCGAAGCTCGCGTGTCTCGAATGTGTCACTTGGGATCCTGAAATTCAAGATTTGTGCCAAGCTTCAGTGTTTACTTGGCGTGCTGCGGTAGGCCTTCGCTGGAGCAGCGTGTGACCTAGTTGACGTGTTTTATCAGGCTGACCATCATCTTCGGTCGCATCGGAGTAAAGGCAATGGCAAATGGAGATACATTGATGAAAGCCTTGTGGACAAAGTTGAGAACGTTGACGACATGCTTACTGGTTCAAATCATCTCGTCGCGAGCTTGGTATCGGCAGTCTTTGGGCCAACCATGAGCGGTCTTGGATCAAGCACTAGCCATGAAGACGCCATATGGTTGTGTACCCATTGCCATGATCTCCCCGACGAGAGGGAGTGTATAGGCCTTTCTAAAATCAAGAACCATGTATCCGTCTTGTATGTTGCTTTGATATCTTGTGCTTTTGAATGCGGATTTATGCTTCTCACAGGCACGGAATCGAGGTGCCAGAGGAAAATCGGGACTATTATCGAGACTATGCAGTTTCGCATGAGGGTTTACCATCCAATCCCCCGAAACTCAAAGTTACATTAACGATGGAGAAGCCCATGGATGTCCGCTTGCCATCGGACTACTTATCTGACTCGGACTATGACTATTCAGACTATGGCTCCAACTTCGAGTGCCTATGCGAAACGTGTTGCGATTATGACGAGTACTTTGACCCCTACTACTAGCATCCGAGCATGACTCACAGGGTCCCAAGCTTCAAGTCCCTTTGCATGCGGATATTTCATACTTCTGCCGAGTTTTTACTGTACTGCAGTTGTTTAATCTCATCTCTAGGGTTGTCCCTTCACACCATTTGAATAGTTGATTGTTTATAATGCTCGAATGAATGTGTATGAACCATTAAGTCGGTCGTCTAAATTACAAGTTCCCCTTCCACGCTTCCTGGTTCGAGACCCAGTTGGGAAAGGACTGCCTCATAACGATCCCGGTCCTTGCGCTTTAGATACTTCAATATTTTCGCCCTTTGATGAACCATTCGCCGCAGTGCTCTACGGTTGTCGATGTCCATACGGAACTTGAGCAGATGTGTCCACAGGTTGCGTATTTTCAGCGTCAGGATGGCAGCTGTACGGAATGGAAAAGGTGAACATTGGTCGCACGAACTGAAGGGGAGAAGCATACCTTGCACCTCTGGACGACCAGTATCATTGGGATTGTCGGGAGGTGAGAACAACGAAATACATCTCCTCCGGTTCTCGTACGCAATACCTCTTGCATTCGCATTGCGAAGGCTAACCAGCTTGGCGAACATATTCGCCTTCTGAAATTGCTGCGTCATAGCCTCTTCCGAACGCCTCACAGTATCTTGGTCAAACGTATATATATCCTTCTCGGCTGTCAGAGTTGGCAAAACCTCGAAGAGCATTTTCGTTTTCTCCCCAGAAATCCCGTAGTTGAGTTTTGAAGGGACCTGGATGGTTCCCTCTGGGAACTCGATGAGATTATGTGCGTCCTCGGAGCGGAGTTTGTCTTCTGTTATGATGATCTTTGAAAGGTCACATTGAGACCATTTGTCCTGCCCTCCGCGAGGAATTCCAAGGACGGCACAGAGACGCGCAGCGTCTTTTGCCCGTTTCTGTTCCTCGCGTCTTGCAGTCTTGGATTCATTGACTTTCTTGCGTTTGGCGAAACAGACAGCGGAGGTGTGCAACTCGACACGAGTCGTTGACGCGACAGAGCGCAACGTTGCTGAACATAGTGAGTGAATGCAGTTTTCTAGTAGACCTATGTGCTAATACTCACCTTGTCCAGCCAATATTCTGAACATGGCGAACCAGAGCAACGACGGAGGCCTACTGGGCCCAGTCGAGCGTGGGAATATTTGGCGGGTACAAAAAGCGGGAAAAAATCGATCACCGCTCTTTTCTTCAGAGAGCATGCCACGCTGCGCGATGTTGTAGATGTCTCACCATCGATGACAGTGCCAGTGACTTCCCGTCTGGAGGTCCTGTCCTCTCGAGAGAAACCCAGCTTAGGAAGTGTCGTATCGGCGCAATTTGCAGGACACGGCATGTCGACAAAACCTGGAACAATCCATACTTCTCTCTTCTTTTTTCTGTATAATTAGTCCATCAATAATAAATATTCACTGCTCCCTCTTGCTCGACGTTGGATACTTTTCTCAAAGAACGTCGTGAACTACAACTTGAAATAGCAAATGATTTGGAGAGTATGATACTACACGGAGTTCAAGAAAATAACCCTACAACGTACATTCGCTTTCAACGTCTGTGAGGAATCTTTCCCATTGCCGTCGTGCCAAGCAGCTATTCTCTTCCACTCATCATCATGCAGCGTCCTCTTGAACCAAAGGAGGTTAGTTGCAGTGATGATGTCTGCATAGGAAAAACTGTTCCCCACGAGCCACTTTCCGTCGGTCTTGTCATACCACATCTTCGCCGTTAGTATAAATGCTTTCTCCAAGGCAGCCCAGTGCTGATCTCGCACAGGACCTTCAGGAGAAAATTCTGCGAACTTCTGGTTGAAATACTGTTCCCTCGTAATAATGAAGTACTCTGCACTCCGTTCCTTCAGGATCTCCTTTGCACGCAAGCTAAGAAATTTGATGGCAGGCCGGACCTGATCGATATATGCGGTATCCAAGGCATAAATCAAACCGTTGGTGTCGTTGGGAAACACAGGTCTTTCTGAGTACGTATCGTCGAGATACACGGCTATGTCAAAGGAGTCGGTGACCAGAGCACCAGTGTTGGGATCGCGAAGCACTGGCAGAGTATACTTCTCGGTGCCATCGGGGCGCTTACTGGGTGCCGCACCGATCTCCTTCATTCTAGGAGCGATATCTGGAAGTTCCACCCAGTCGATCTCGAATGGAAGGCCTTTGTAGCTCAGAACGAACCTGCTAGAGTGTCAATCTTGGTACGTTGATTAGTATCAAAGAGACTTGCCTTGACTTAGTGGTACTGGGAGCCCAGTAGCCCCCTTCAACGTTGGATGGTATATCATAGAGAATAAGAGGTAACATGGTTGAATCCTGACCGTGCTGATGGGCTAGCTAACAAGGACAGTTCTCCCTCCCACTTCTATATATCAGATTGGCATGTACGTGGGACGCTTTGCCGGCATCTCACCTGGTTTATAAGACCGAAAGCATGGGACTGGATGCAGGGAAGAGTAAAAATACTGATAGCAGGTGTAGGTTCCACAAGTCATGCACGGTGCCGCACAGATCACGGTACCGAGAATGCTGACAGCAGGGTTACCACTCAGTCGGATGATGATACCTAGTCAACGGCATCTTGTTCACTGGTAGTGAGGGTAGTCATTACACAGAGAATTCTCTTCAATGCGACTTATGGTACGATACAAGGACCTTCACTAATAAAGGACTTTACACTCACTTTCAACGTCCGCAAGCAACCTTCTCCATTGTCCGTCGTGCCAAGCAGCAATTTTCTCCCACTCGTCATCATGCAACACCCTCTTGAACCAAAAGAGGCAACATGCAATGACGATGTCTGCATAGGAAAAAGTGCCCCCCATGAGCCACTTTCCGTCAGTCTTGTCGTACCACATCTTCGTCGTCGTATATGCTTTCTCCAAGGCAGCCCAGTGCTGGTCGCGTTCCGGGCCTTCTGGAGAAAACTCTGCGAACTTCTTGTTGAAATACTTTTCCCTCGTAGTGGCATAGAACTCCGCACTGCGATCCCTCATAATCTCCACGCCGCGCAGAACAAGAAATTCGTAGGCAAGTAGGATCTGGTTGATATACGCGGATTCAACGGCACAAATAAAACCGTTGGTGTCCTTCGGAAAGACGGGTTTCTCTGGGTACGTGTTGTCGAGGTACACGGCTATGTCAAAAGAATCGGTAACCAGAGCGCCAGTGTTGGGATCACGAAGGACTGGCAGGGTATAGATATCACTGTCATCGTCGTGTTTATTGGCTTTAGCCCCGATCTCTTTCATTCTAGGAGCGATATCTGGGAGTTCCACCCAGTCAATCTCGAAGGGAAGACCTTTGTAGCTCAGAACATATCTGCTGAAGGGTTTATTCTTGGTATATTGATTAACACCAAGGGGACTTGCCTTGGCTTAGCGGTATTGGGAGACAAGTAGCACCCTTCAGCATTGGATGGTATATCGTAAAGGATGAGAGGATGCATGGTTGCAAGAAAGCCGACCGTGTCGATAAGCTAACCAACCTCCCTCCGACTTCTATATAGAACGTACGTGAGATGCTTCAAATCAGCATCTCACCTCATTTGCGACTGGCCACATGCTGGGAAAAATGCTGATAGAGGAAGCTTGCTGCGCAGACCATTACATAAATTGACTCACCAAGAGTGCTGGTGGCAGAAATATCACCTCAGTCGAATGGCGATATACTTACCTACCTTGCAGACTCTGCCCATGTTCGTCAGCATCTCACCTGTTTGTAACACCGAAGGCATGGCCCATGACTGGATGCAGGGAATAATAGAAATACCGGTAGTAGGTGTCATAGTAGGTTCCACAAGTCATGCACGGTGCCGCACAGGAACGATTGTCTTCCATCGAATCTTTGGTCTGCCTTGGGGAGACTAGCACAGACCACGGTACCGAGCCTGAGAATGCTGATTAGTACCACCTCGTGATTTCACAAAATACACAAAATATTCATTTGTCTACACAACTAGATTACATCCGGTACATGTTTGGGAGCGCTGCGAGGTCGAAAAAAGCTACATAATTTCAGCAGAAATGAGTGAGATAGCTAAAAAGTTGGTCGTCAGTGCACGTCTGTGTCACTCAAGTGTCACTTGCCAACTGGCTGAGCTTGAAGTTCTCTGCGGCCTACTAGTGTGCAGGTGCCAACTCACTGGCCAACGCAGTCGCCTCGCTGTGGTGAGTGGGGATGGCATTGCCACGTCTTCGCAGGTTGAAGGGAGGTATTGGCCGATCAGGCAAGCAGCACGCGACCTCCGATCCCACTTATGAGTCACGGATACAGGCAACCTTGAATGGTCTTTGCTGCCGTCAGTGCACAAAATGTATGTTTGAATTGTCCTTGCCATGTCTTTGCTCTCAGTGTGACCTTCTTCAGGTATCCTATGCAAATCTTAATGACCACCAGTTGATAAGTAAAAAGAAATGCAATCGAAGCAGCAGATATTGACACCTGCGAAGAGGGTGTCCTTGTCGACTGGTGTTTTTTCAGCGCTTTTCCAAGCTGGAGTGAAAGCATGCGCCAAACTTTCCGCACCGACTCAAAAATACCCCATCCCATGCATCGGAACCATTGAATTTTCGTATCATGGACCCACTCTCTTTGCACTCGCTCAATGGATCAAGGCTCCCATTCATACCATCATTTCACGCTGGAATCACATCACGATACATATGGTACTCTATCATTAATGTATCTCAAGTTGATCGTTATCTGATTTGGACAGGCAGCCACAGTCCAGTGTAAATGCTGACATTCACTCAGGCAAGTTGTCATACCACTTCTCATCTACTAACTAGTATAGCCAATATAATTCATAGTTACACTATCACGAACCGAATTCCAGACCGAGTCGTGACTATGCTTCGGACTGTGCCTTCGTATTGGCGTCTGGCATGTATCTGCATCACCCATAGAGCCAGCCCTTTTCACTGGCTGTGACCAGTTGAAGGTCCTTTCCCTTCGCTCGTACGTGAACAAAATTTCTTGATCACCGACGGCCAGTGTGCCCATCATCGTCACTATAACAAAACACTTCGTCTTCCGTTGTAGTAGGGGGACCGGGGGGAGGAGCAGGCGAGGAGGTCAGGTGACGATATCAGTCAGCAGCGGTAGAGTACGGACACGCATGTACAGGAGACGACGAGTCTCACCACCAGCGTGATTCCCCTGCTTCACCGTTCCCGTTGCGTGATCTTGCACATGACACTAGTATGTATATAGCTTTATTCTCGCATATTATCCGCAAAGGTTTTGCCTTGCACTTTCAACCAAAGGCATCGCTTGTATATCAATACATTGAAGGGCCTTCACTGGACGGCTTTACATTCGCTTTCAACATCTACAAGCAACCTTCTCCATTGTCCGTCGTGCCGAGCAGCAAGTTTCTCCCACTCATCATCATGCAACACCTTCTTGAACCAAAAGAGGAAAGATGCAATGACGATGTCTGCATAGGAAAAAGTGTCCCCCATGAACCACTTTCCGTCGGTCTTGTCATACCACACCTTCGCCGTCGTATATATTTTCTCCAAGGCAGCCCAATGCTGGTCGCGTTCCGGGCCTTCTGGAGAAAACTCTGCGAACTTCTTGTTGAAATACTTTTCCCTCGTAGTGGCATAGAACTCCGCACTGCGATCCCTCAAGATCTCCACGCTGCGCACAACAAGAAATTCGTAGACAGGCGGGATCTGGTTGATATGTGCGGATTCAACGGCACAAATGAAACCGTTGGTATCCTTCGGAAAGACGGGTTTCTCTGGGTACGTGTTGTCGAGGTACACGGCTATGTCAAAAGAATCGGTAACCAGAGCGCCAGTGTTGGGATCACGAAGGACTGGCAGGGTATAGATATCGCTGTCATCGCCATGTTTGTTGGCTTTGGCCCCGATCTCTTTCATTCTAGGAGCGATATCTGGGAATTCCACCCAGTCGATCTCGAAGGGAAGGCCTTTGTAGCTCAGAACATATCTGCCGAAGGGTTTATTCTTGGCATATTGATTAAAACCAAGGGGACTTGCCTTGGCTTAGCGGTATTGGGAGACCAGTAGCACCCTTCAGCATTGGATGGTATATCATAAAGGATGAGAGGCAGCATGGTTGCAAGAAAGCCGACCGCTGTGTCGATGAGCTAATCAACCTCCCTCCGACTTCCATATAGTATCTGGAACGTACGTGAGATGCTATCCCTCTAACAGTCGTAGTCGCACGCAAGACCAGAATAGAGATCAATCCACTGTCGAACGGAGACAATATACACGATACCTAGAATAGAGAAGCACGGCGTTAGGGAGAGAAGAAGGAAAATGGAGTTAGCGGATGCATATGACGGATACTTATATTGGCTATGCAGCGTGCACGGACCAGGGAAATAGGACTCGTCACATCGGCATCTCACCTCATTTGCGATTGGCCACATGCTGGGAGTAGAAACTTGAAATGCTGATAGAGGGGGCTCCTCATGCTCCACGCAGAATTGACTACTTACCGTACTTGCAGAGCCCATGTCCATGTTTGGAACGTACTAACGCTTACCAAGGTGTTTGCCTCCCCCACTTGTTGGCCAGGTTTTCAAAACGACAACTTCTTCCCTAACAACAAATTTTCTGTATGGTCACATGTCATGAAATATGTATCCTTAGGTACTGCGAAGTTGAACAATGTTGATCCACAGAGTATTTGTTGAGATAGCAAAAACAGCGTGACAGGCAGAGGAATCACGCCTGTGATGGACTTGCCGACACATGCCGAAGCGGAGTATGAATTGTCCAAATGCAGTATCGTTCTCGCATTTCCATTCACCAGGTCCAAACAGTAGTGGACCTCCGCCGTCATTATGGTCGCAGCCACACACCACTTACTACGGACAACTCTACCCCCCAATGCACCGCTCATTTCACCTTGTTCACAAACAAGGTCACTCCAAGTGGAAATTGGACCGCTTTTTTTCGACATCCGCGAATCTGCTGTAATTCAGTCTCCATTCGAATCGAGCATGTCTCTTCGTGTTCTCTGCTTTCTCGCGTACGGATGCCAACTACACTTTTGCCTCGTTTACATATTTTCTTCATTATACTCGGGGAAGTGCCGGCTGGCGCCGGCAACCACCTTGCTTGGAACACCCAAGCCCCCTATAGTCTCCTAGACTACATAATCACCATGTCCAACAAGGTCACTGCAAGTATACAACATGACGAGGGTACTATTAATTAGCATATCATTACATGCATTATACACAATATATCTAGTGAACTAGCTACGTGCACGCCGTAGGTGGAGTGGTGGTGTCATAGCACTTGTCGAAGTGTGTGTGTGTGCTGTGGTGGTGGTTAGTGTGAGAGAAAGTGGTGAAGAGGTGGTGCTCGTTGCAACCGTCAGCATTGTCTCGCAGTAAAAGTACCTGTATGTGTGTCATCATCATTGTCATCAGGAGGGTGAGCGTGGTGGCCTTGTGTCCATGTGTGCTGTGGTGGTCGCAAGGTAGTTGGCAGCACGGGTCGCTGTCGCCGTCTGTTGTCGTGCCGCGACTGCGTGGTGGAGATGGAAGAGGATGTGTCATCGGTCTGTCGCTGGACGCACAGCAGTGGTGGTCGCGGGTGTTGTTAACGTCGTCATGTCGCTGGCCATAGCCGTCATTGTGACTGTCGTCGTTGTCGTCTCAGCAGGGTGGTGGCGGTGACGACCGATGACATTGTTGCGCTGCCAGTTGCAAGGCAGCGGTGGTCGTGGTGGCGACGTCGCTAGTTCGCGTGATGTCCCACGTCAGCAGTGGCCGTACGGTGCCGCAAGCGGGCGTCGTCGGCGTGTCTCGCTGCAGGTAGACATCGTCGTTCCACGGCGGCAATGGCCGTCACTTCGTGGGCGTCGTTGTTGTCAGGTGTGCCTCTGCGTACTGCAAGTGGGCTGCAGATGGGCATCATTGTCGTCGATGTGCCCTTACACGCGGCGGCAGGTAGATGTCGCCTTAAGCTTCAATGTTCCACAGGCAGGCCGTACGTAGCATTGTTGACATCACCGTCGTTCCGCTGGACTGCAGATCCGGGCATCATTGTGGGGTGGCTCAGCCTGGGCCCTGCAAGGGCGCACTGACCACGACAACAATGGCATCTGTGCCACTCGTCGGATACCCTCAGCGGTATGGCAAGAGAGGATCCACACTGGCTAGTACCAGTGTAGTGCTGCACGGGGACGAGAAAAGTGCTGGCGTGCTCCCGAAAGGGACATTCTCACCCAGCTGGCCTGCTGACAAAGAAGCCTCCTTGTCCCCGCTTTCACCCAGTTTTTCAGACCATCCTTGCGTCGGGTCGTTGCCGGCTCACACGCTTCGGCCTACTCCCCTCGTATGTGGTAGATGGTAGTTCACCTAAACAGCCCCGGAAGGGCGGCGGTCGGGGTAGTGGTTAAGCCCCCTGACGAGAGCTTTCGCAGGCTCGAAACTGCACGCCCAAACCCGCCCCTTTACCTGTCCCTGTACGCGGCCCCGATCTTAGGAGAGGGTCGTCCGACGGACACGACAAACAGATTTGACCGCCGGGATACCTCTCTTCGCACACAGACTATACACTACCCCTCTTGGGGGGGTAGTCTGGGCACCCACTTGCACAAATGACGACAAAGACAACGATCTACTGCCCAGGTGCGCGACGGTGACAACAACGATGCCCACGTACGGCCACTGTTGCCATGGATCGACGATGGCATCTATGTACCTGCAGCACACCGAGGCACGACGGTGACGACGATGTGATGTCTGCCTGCAGCCACCCTCTCGCATTGACCACCACCACAGCACGCACGCGGTAAGCCCTTCACTTCCTTCACCTGCCGCACTCACACTCACACCACTCAGACGCATTCACCATGGCACGCGCTCTCCATACGTATGCACTTACCACCAACAGGCTACAGCCACCATGGCCACCAGCGACAACACCAACCACCACGGCCACAATGGCCACAACCAACGACACTGACAACCACCACCAATGCAACAACACAGACAACCACCACCACCACCACTGCTAGCGTTGTCAACCACCAGCACGATGACGACAGCAACAGCAGACCATCAGTGCCACGACACCGACCACCACCTCCACTAGCAGCGCCGACGACGGCGCAACACGCATGGTCGATGTGATGGCGACACGAAGACGACGCGACGCGAATGGCCAATGCCATGGCGAAGACGACGCGATGTCTGCCTGCAGCACACGCAGAAGCACAACGACGACGCCCGTGCTGCTAACATAGCTAGTTGTCATACCTCCGTAGATATAATGTATATATATACATCTAATACCAAGTTTTTGTCTGCTACAACTGTACGAACAATGTAGATACCCTTCCTGGGTATACTCGCGCCGGGTCTACCTTGAGACCCTTTAACAGTTAAACCCCTAAGGGGTAAGTACCGTGGGTTTGTGGGTATGGGTTGACTGTTGGATGCACTCACACTGAGTCTGTGGCCCTACCCCAAGTGATACCTGTGTTCTTTCTTGGTGCTATTTTTTCTCAAAGCCAGAAAAAAAACTACCCACAAAACTACTTAGCATCCTACTTGTAATTAGACTGTCTTCAATTGATGCTCTTGCAGTTTGTCGACTGCTATGCCGCAGATACAAGTATCTATATCAAGCAAGGTTTGGGCTGACGCAGTCGGCACTTCCCAAGTATTAAACTACATACATTTTGATCACTTAGAAGGTAGATAAGTAGAGGGCGGCAAAGCCCGGAACGTTAGGGGCGGCGTTCCCACGATTTACGGGGGTGACAGAGACCTTGCCAAGCAAGGTGATTTCTCTGCTTGTCTGAAATACATCCCATTCTTCCATCTAGCTCAGTCAGTCGATCATTCTCTTTCTGTAGATGTTCGTTGGGATGCTTTGTAAACAAACGCTCGTCGAAGTCGTGTATGAAGAAGGCAGATAGTGGATCTTCTGTGACATATGCGTTAAATAGTGCCAGTTACCCTGGCGGGGCTCTGGGATGCTGTGCTCATGGTTTGTGCTTGGGAGAGGTAATCGGTGAACGCATGTGCAGGAGTGATGGGGAACTGTTGTCTGGTGACTTGGTGACTCTCGTCGCTCCCACTGACCACACTGAATGAATGTTTGGCTAAGCGGCGTTATAGGAAGGTGTTTAAACGTGTGTATAGTACTTTGGTTTTGTGAACAAGGTGTTGGCCGTCGTCGACGGCGCTCTAGTTGTCGTTGCCCCAACAATACCCAACTCTGACGCCACAACAATTTCACAGCAGGAGCAGTCAAATAGCCCATCAAGTAGTACACAGTCATATATTCAGCCTAATGATCCCTCATTTGATACTGCACATTACTAGCACCATTATATGGCATTTACTAATAGATTCTGTCCACTAAGTACAACATATTCAATAGACATCATTAATATTTCTTTGCACTGTGCATTGTGCAAGGCTTCCAGTGGGACTTCAAATTTTGAGGTGTGGTCGTGCGTTACTTTCTGTGACATTTTGTGATGGCCAACAAGTCGGCCTTGGTAAGTGTTAGTAGTTACATCCGTGCGCGTGATTCGTGTGATTCCTAGCCTATGATGTACTAGTCACTTCCTTCCTCACCATTGTTGTAATGACAAAGTGACTCGAATTCAAGTGCAAATTTCAATGTTCAACTTCGGGTTCCACGGCAAACTACAATAGCTACCTCATGGGCCTACAGAAAGAAATATGTGGGAACTGAGTCAGCAAGATGGCGAAGGGGGTATGGATGCATAATGTAAATCACTACATGACCGATATATTTCCCTTCTCCTGTAAGTAGTATGCTGAAAAAAATGAGAATTTCCACCCGACCAAAGGTGATCAATCATTGTATCGTAGCACAATACTTACATTCACTTTCAACGTCTGCAAGTAACTTTTCCCACCGTCCATCGTGCCAAGCAGCTAGTCTTTTCCACTCATCGTCGTGCAACACCATTTTGAACCAAAAGAGGCCAGATGCAGCGAGGATATCTGCATAGGAAAATGTATTCCCCATAAGCCACTTTCCATCGGTCTTGTCATACCACTTTTTTACTGCTGTAAATGCTTTTTCGAAGATAGACCAGTGCTGGTCTCGTTCAGGCCCTTCTGGGGACCACTCCTCGACCTTCTGGCTGAAATACTGCTGCCTTGTGGTGAGATAGTACTCTGCACTACGCTCCGTCAAGATTTCCCTTGAACGCACAAGGGGAAATTTGGTGGCAGGCCAGAACTGATCCATATAAGCGGCGCCGAAGGCACAAATCAAACCCTTGGTATCCTTTGGGAAGACAGGCTTCGCTGGGTATGTGTTGTCGAGATATACTACTATGTCCCAGGAATCGGTGATGATGGCACCAGTGTTAGGATCGCGGAGGACTGGCAGGGTATACATCTCGCCACCGTAGGGATGTTTTCCGGGCGTCGCCCCGATCTCCTTCATTCTAGACGCTATATCTGGGAATTCTACCCAGTCAACCTTGAAGGGAAGACCCTTGTAGCCCAGAACGAATCTGCCCGAGGGTTAATCCTTGGGAATGTCAGTTAACAGCAAGGGTACGCTTGCCTTGGCTTGGCGGTATTGGGAGACCAGTAGCCTCCTTCGACAGTGGAAGGTATATCATAAATGATGAGAGGTAACATTGCTGAATGTTGAACGTCGAGGGCTGGCCGTGCTGATGGTTGGGCGAAAAGGAATCGGTCTTTCACTATAAATCTCTGAAGATTGGAGTCACAAACACACGTATGCTAGTGAGTCAGCGACTTGTTGCCATTTCCCTTCTGTCTTACAAACTAGGTTTGTGATACTACCACCGGTTGATTCGAGCCTAACTTGAAATGGCGGTAATGTAGGTTCCACAACTGCGCAAACCAATGTAGGTTGGTCATGAGATTAGGTTGGCTGACCGAGAATGCTGGAAGCGGAGATATTATTAGACCCACCTATCAGTATTATCGCGGTTTCGCGCACCTCAAGCCGCATCTGCTTGATTGGATTTCTTACCACCAATCAAGACATCGAGCTTCAAATGGGGCAACCTATGTCTTTCTGGTCTCAAAGATTTAAGGATAGCGTCAACCAGGCGCTTGAATGAAGCAAAGTGGATTCTTGCCATGTGGGTCCAGTTGCTCTCGTCCTTCACAAGAGCCCCTTCCCTAATAACGGTTTTATGTAGTAAGGAAGAAGAGTCAGGCCTTCAAGCCACTTTACCCTGCACAGTTGTTAGACCTGTTGTCCGTTGTTTTCACCTGCCTTCTTGAACACCATCGGGGCCCCGTGTAGTGAGCCAGAGCATGTAGTTCGCCTGAGCAGCATTTGTGAGTCCTTTGGTGACTTAGCCCAATCACACACACAACCGTTATCAGTGTATCCTCTACGAGCACCATCGTCTGAGGATTACTACGATGTCCAAAGTGGCCTTCCAAAGATACATGTTTCGTGATACATATGACCAAGACAAGACCACCTGACGGATGTGCAGCCCAAGCTCTCATGCTGCCATCTCTTTGGTAAGAACATACTAATGATGACTATTCTACCACCGGTCTCATGGTCCTAGTTAGCGGGCCCTCTGGAGCCCTCAAACACGGCGCAGGACTAATGTGTTCGGCCATGGTCATTAGGGTAGATTCATCACATTGTCCAATACAGTTTGCGCTTACTGTCTTCGGTCATTATTTCACGGCCCCTGCACTCCTATTACACGAAGAAGTGGTGCCAGTAGCAACCGTTGGAATAGATTACAGTGTCTGCCGGTCGGCAAAACCCCTATGCTCAAGTATTTCGCGTCGTCTACTTTTTCGCAAAGGAATACCATAAGTCCTGCTGGCTATAAATTGATATAACACTCTATTCAATGAATGCGTACGGATACAAGAACTTCACAACTGGTCGACCTTACATTCACTTTTAACATCTGCAAGCAACTTCTCCCATGCTCCGTCGTTCCAAGTAGTTAGTCTCCTCCACTCATCGTCATGGAGCACCTTACTGAGCCAAACGAGGGAAGATGCGACGAGGATGTCTGCATAGGAAAAAGTATCTCCCGTGATCCACCTTCCGTCGGTCTTATCATACCATGTCTTCACCGTCGTAAACGCTTTCTCCAGAGCAGACCAGTGCTGGTCTCGTTCCGGCCCCTCTGGGGACCATTCCTCGAGCTTCTGGTTAAAATACTTCTGCCTCGTAGACAGGTAGTATTCCACGCTACCCTCCCTTAAGATCTCCTTTGCACGTACGAGAGGAAATTTGACGGCAGGCCAGATCTGGCCGACATATGCAATGTCGAAGACGCTAATCAAGCTTTTTGTGTCCTTGGGAAAGACGGGCTTCTCTGGGTACGTGTTGTCGAGATATACCGCTATGTCAAAGGAATCGGTGATGATAGCGCCATCGTTGGGGTCACGAAGGACTGGCAGGGTATAGACGTCGCTGCCATCGGGGTATTTGGTAGTTCTGGCCCCGATCTCTTTCATTCTAGGAGCGATGTCTGGGAACTCTACCCAGTCAACCTCGAAAGGAAGGTCTTTGTAGCTCAGAACAAATCTACTTGAGGGTTACTCTTGGTACATCAATTAGCGTTAAGTTTACTTGCCTTGCCTTGGCGGTATTTCCAGACCAGCACCCGACGTTAGATGGTATGTATATCATAAAGGGTGAGAGGTAACATTATTGGCAGCTGACCGTGCTGATGAGTGAGCCAAAGTGATAATCCTCACCTATATAAATCTCCTGGAATTGGAGTCATCAAAGAGACTTCGGGAGCGTCTTGGGAGCACCATCGATATTCTGGAGGCCGGAGGCTCCACGGCTGCACCATTGCTGTGACGGTCATGAGATGAGTTGATTGGCTGAAAATGCTGCTGGTAGGGATATAGACTCAGAAATATTTGGGTTACCACCGTGGGAAGGTTTTCAGTAGTGTTAGCAAAACATTGGTCTATTATCACCTACATCAATACTAGATTTCTTCAGGTCAGTCGATAGACCATGTCGGCAGGGAAGAAGCAGAAAGGATCGCCAAAGTCTCGGTCATCCTCGTCAAAAGATATTTCGTTGAAAAAACTCAAGGGTGAAAATTTCTATCGCAGTGCAAAGCAAGCTGCACGCGTCAAACTGCTTTCAGGCGGAAAGCCTGTCCGCGACAGGGATGGAAAGATTATCCAGGCCGCAGAGTTTCAGAAAGGTGAAAATGAAACGAAGCCCGGTCGTGTGCAACCTGACCGCAGATGGTTCGGTACGTGCCCTTTTCTTAGGATTTGCGATTGGAATAACCCACCATCACAATTCGAAGGTAATACGAGAGTTGTTTCTCAGTCTGCACTCGATCACTTCAGGTCATCTCTCTCAACCAAGAAGAATGATCCGTACTCCGTGCTCTTACATCGCAACAAGCTTCCTATGGCCCTGCTTGACGATGCTGCAAACCCTAATCTACGCAAGGTAACTTTCTACCCGTTTTTTTTTCCCTGATGTGTGAACTCATCCGTTACAGCGGGCACACATTGTAGAGGCGGAGCCGTTCAGCGTAACGTTTGGACCCAAGGCTCAACGCAAACGTCCAAAATTGGATGTCGGAACCTTCGAGGAGCTAAGCAAGGTTGGGGCGGCTGACGGGGACAAGAACCACGGAGAAGGTTCTTCAGGTATTCCATTTTACTCTGTTTTTCCCTCTTGTGCCCATAATACCCTTAAAAGAAAAGGATAAGTTCCAGTCCGACTACGCCGACTACGTCGATCCCATCTTTGCCAAAGGAACATCGCGGCGGATATACGGTGAACTTTATAAAGTCATCGATTCGTCGGACGTTATATTGCATCTGTTGGATGCTCGTGACCCTCTTGGCACCATGTGCGAATCTGTGTTGGAGTATTTGAAGAAAGAGAAGGCACACAAGCACGTTGTGCTGGTGATTAGCAAATGCGATTTGGTCCCAAACTGGGTCACGGTACGTGTCCTTCCAATTGCCGTGTCAAGTTAACCTTTATGTCTCTGCAGGCGCGATATATTCAGCATTTAACGCCTCGGTATCCCACCATCGCGTTCCATGCGTCACCGAACCATTCTTTTGGAAAGGGAGCGCTGATCCAGCTCCTTCGTCAATTCTCGCGACTGCATTCGGATAAGAAGCAGATCTCAGTCGGATTTGTGGGATACCCCAACGTTGGAAAAAGTAGCCTGATCAATACCCTTAAAAGTGGCAAGGTTTGCCGCGTCGCTCCTGTACCAGGTGAAACCAAGGTAGGTCTTTGTAAACCGTATCGATCGATTGCTGACATATTGTAGGTGTGGCAATACATCAACCTCACTAAACGTATATACCTCATCGATTGTCCTGGTATTGTACCAACTTCCGCGCATGATTCACAAACGGCCACCGTTCTCAAGGGCGTAGTGCGCGTCGAGGCATTACCAATGCCCTCGGAGCACATACCCGCACTCATGGAGCGAGTCAAGCCACTCTATCTCTCTCGGACGTATGGTGTACCGCTACCTGACTCCGGTGATCCGAGTCGGGGATGGGAGGCGGAAGACTTCATGAACACGCTTGCCCGGATGAAGGGGCGCTTGTTGAAAGGAGGCGAACCGGATGTGGACGGTGTTGCAAAGATTTTGCTGAATGATTGGGTCAGGGGACGAATTCCGTTCTTCGTACCTCCCCCTGAGCGGTCCGAAGAACTCAACAAAGCGGAGGCAAAGGAGAAAGGGAAGGACAAGGAGAAGGCGGGACAGGAGGTGCCGACTGTGAAGCAGAACCTCGGGTCAATTGTACAAAAGAACACGTTCCTCCCTGAGGACGTGCGACCTCTCGAGAACGAGGGTGAAACTGCCGAAGGAGACGAAGAAGATTTGGAGGGCGGGTCGGATGAAGAGAGTGAAGATGAGCAGGGCGAGTCGGAAAACCCCGCTGACGAGGAGCAGTTGTCGTGGAATGACGTGTTCCAAGAAGACAAGCCGTCAACGGGGGCAGCGGAGAGTATACCTTCGTCTCGAAAAGGTGTCGTGCCTGTCACCGTTGGATCTGACCGATCTGACCCCTGGGTAGTGCACGTTCCGGAGAACGGGGAGTCTGATGGGTTATCCAAAAGGGAGCCTCGGATGAAAACTAACAAAGTATGTTACATTGTCATACTTATTTCCCGTTTTTATGGTGTTCACCTTTTGCCGTTTAGAAACAAGCTGAGAATTTCTACACTAAGACGAACATTAAGAACAAGAATCGTAAGAAGGCGGCGCTACTGGGCAAGGGTGGACAACGACGAAAGGGCAAATAGCCGACGCTTCCTGTACACGAAACAGTGGTGAAACAATGGTGCATGCATGAGTTGGACGAAGAGGGAATAGTGCGAGGTACACTGTATTGGACAGTCCACGACTCTCATACTAGTGTGCGGATGAGCTCATGCGAGGACATAAGTCGGACTAAGCCGCGTGCAGATAATCAGATTTCTCACGGGTCTGAACCGCCTCATAAAGATTGTCGCGGCCAAAACTTGCATCCACCCTCTCCTCCATCATGTCCGTCACCAAGGTCCACGCTCGTCAGGTAAAATTCATTTCCAGTGTCAAGAAATCTTTCTCCTCAGATGTGCTTTTGCTAGATCTTTGACTCCCGCGGTAACCCAACCGTCGAGGTTGACCTGTATACTGCAAAAGGTCGGTAATGGACCTCGAGAGGTAGTGATCGGACTTTGTTCACAAATATACCTGTCAGGCCGCTTCCGTGCTGCTGTGCCATCTGGTGCATCAACTGGTGTCCACGAAGCCGTCGAACTTCGTGATGGCGACAAGGCCAACTACGTCGGAAAGGGTGTGTATGCCTATCCGATACAAACAGGCTTGCACTAATATATGCGCGAGATTAGGTGTCCTTAAGGCTGTTGACAATGTCAACACTGTCCTCGGCCCTGAGCTCGTCAAGTCTGGCCTCAAGGTTACACAGCAAAAAGAGATCGACGACTTCCTCATCAAGCTCGACGGCACTCCAAACAAGGGCAAGCTCGGTGCTAACGCTATCCTCGGTGTTTCCATCGCTGCTGTAGAGGCTGGTGCTGCAGAGAAGGGCGTCCCTGTATACCAGCATCTTGCCGAGCTTGCTGGTGTCAAACCCCCCTATGTTTTGCCTTGCCCCGCATTCAACGTCATCAACGGCGGTTCCCATGCCGGTAACAAGCTTGCTTTCCAAGAGTTCATGCTCCTCCCCACTGGTGCCACCAGTTTCACGGAGGCAATGAAGATTGGCTCTGAAACGTACCACACCCTCAAGAAGGTCATCAGCGCCAAGTATGGTATTGATGGTCAGTTATCACGCGCATATGTATTATGAAACATTGGGAAACTGATGTCTGATAAAGCCGTGAACGTTGGTGACGAGGGTGGTTTTGCTCCTAACGTGTCTGGGGCCGAGGAGGCTCTGGAACTCTTGTCGGAGGCCATCAAAAAGGCTGGATATGAGAACAGAATCAAAATTGCTCTTGATGTTGCTTCTTCGGAATTCTACAAGGATGGAAAATATGATTTGGACTTTAAGAACCCTAAATCAGACCCTCAAAACTACATCTCCGGAACTGAACTTGCTGAACTCTACCTCGGTTACTGTGATAAGTACCCGATCGTTTCCATTGAGGATCCCTTCGACCAGGATGACTTTGCGGCCTGGTCACACTTCACGAAGCGGAGCACCGTGCAGATTGTCGCTGATGACTTGACCGTCACCAACCCAAAACGTATCAAGATGGCGATCGAGCAAAAGGCCTGCAATGGCTTGCTACTCAAGGTCGGTATATAAAGATCTTACTGTCCGGTAATCTGATAAAAATTGCATGTAGATCAACCAAATTGGTACCATTTCCGAGTCGATTCAGGCGTACGTGTTGGTCCAACTGTCAAAGTGACGCATGTTCTGATTTTCCGTCCCAGTGCGCAGCTCTCACAGTCTGATGGCTGGGGTGTCATGGTCTCTCACCGCAGTGGTGAGACCGAGAACACCATCATTGCTGACCTTGTCGTTGCTCTTGGCACTGGTCAGATCAAGACTGGTGCGCCTGCACGGAGCGAGCGTGTTGCTAAATACAACGCCTTGTTGCGCATCGAGTGAGTCTTATTGACAATATACATTGTCACGCTACTTAACGGGCCACAGGGAGGAGATCAAGGAGAGCGGTGCGACATTCGCAGGTGACAAGGGGCTCGCCCGTGGCCCTGAGGCTCCCGCTCTGCTCAAAAAGTAAACCTTGCACCAGGAACCCGGTGTTGTTAGATGGGCTGGAGAGAAGCCTGATGGGTTGTTGTACGATTCACACAGTAGACGGTCGCATTATTGTGCTCACTATGTGCCATACGAGAGGCAATGCTATTCTCACTGCAGGTTCAACGGAGTTGTGATTGGACCGAGTGATGCTGTTTTCGAACGTGACAAGGAGCAATCACGTGTCTACAAGGAACAAGGTCGCCTTACCGTTTTCATCGTGTTTCGGTGCACTGATCCTTTGACGAACGTGACTGGATATGACTGTCGCGCCTCCGATTGGTGGTTAGTCAATGCCCTAATCGACTTTCTGGGCTACCTCCCGTTTGTCCCGCTTAGGGGCAGTGTTTGATTCACAGCTACCACGCCACCTTGACTCGAGTGTTCGCTATTTAATCCCGGGTCTCTCTAATCAGTCTTGTCAGTGTCTCATCCCAGACCCCATGTCTACATCCTCCTCCAAGTCCTTACCCGATACGCTGAGCGTTCGTCTCGCCGAGGGTGTCGCCAAGGACATCCGTGCTCACGAGCATGCTCGTCATCGTGCCAAGGAGCGCCGAGAGCACACACAAGCCAAAGAGCGCAAGGCTGCTTTCAAGGCTTTCGGGATGAAGTTGTCTTCACACGGACATGGGGCGAAGCCTGTCCGCAGGTCTCGGACGGAGAGTTGGGATACTGAGGAGCCCGAGTTTCTGCCGTCGAGAAAGCCGCCCAGCGTCATCCTCCAGTCGCTGGCGCCTCTCCGACCGAGCACGAGCCCCTTCACCGAGCTCACCCTTGCAGATCTCATTTCGGTCCCGCGACTCCAGAAGGCGACGAGTATGTCGTCATGCTATGCATCTATTATAGCATTATGCTGACTGTAGCTGTGGTGTAGAACTCGACTTTGAAGTCGTTCCACCTGTCCGTGCTGTTATCGCCCTGGATGACGCCACTGATGTCGAACCAGACGAACCCTGGGAATACATCTCCGTCGCTAGTGTACTACCAGAGAAGGAAAGGTCCTATGCTCAGGCTGCCGCTGCCGCTATCACGACATGATGGACTAAATCATTCTTACAATCATACGCCTTATCTTGCATTAAACCCATAATTTACATTTAAGTATCAGTCTTCGTTCTTGTTGCTCAGCTATACCAAGTTAGCTTCTTACGAGACTTAGAGAATATTTGCTACGCATTTTATTGGTGGTTTGATGGATATTTGCAATTAGTAGTCTCGGTCACTCTTACTCGTCGCGATCTTCGGGACAAATGAACCCACCGATCGATGGATTGACAAGCTCTGCGTTATCATGACTCGTTACCAGTGCAGGTGTTGAACGTTTGAACATTTAAATTTATGCCGACGCCGCCGCTATCTACACCACCAGGTCGGCTCACCTTATCTTGCATTACATATAAGTGTCAGTTTTCGTTCTCAGTAGTTCTCACCTACACAGGCTGGTACCATTATTGTAAATATTATTACAAGAGCAACGAATGATATTGTCGCCGGGACGAGGGGCAGTGAGTAAATAGTATAAGTCCGAGTCAGTTCTGTGACGACTTGGAAATTACGCCATGCATCGTTCAGGAGAAACCAGTGCGGATGGTCGGCACGAATATTGGTAAAGGATGTGCCTGCAAAATAGAGTGAGATGACCATTTGAGATTTAATAAGCATACGAGGACGAACCTCGGTATTAAAAACGTATTCTAGTGGGAGATCAGACTTGAGACACCTCTACCATTCAATCCACTCACCACTCAATGGAAGTACACTGGCATCAGAAAACAGAAGATAGAGGTATTTTAAAGTTTCGCCCTATAGGAGAAATCTCGTCAACGTCACGCTCTCCCTCGACACTCAAGCACGAGATATCTACCATCAGGAACGTTTCCATCCTATCCTCATGTTGAACAGGCAGCTTATCGACATTCGTCACACTGGCATACCCTCCGCTGGGAATGCGACAATGTTTTTCGATTGCCTGGAATATTGCCCAACCCTGGTCGCGGTACCATGAATCACCTGTTAGGCGGAAAGCGACAAAGAGGGATTCGATTGTTTCCGGGCTGAAACGTGATGCTCTATGTCCATCCTGCTGAACGAATGCCATAGAACATACCGCAATATATACCGTGCATCAAGTGGCACTGGCATTCCGGGACTAATGGCAAAGCTCGATAACCCCGTTACAGAGAAGGAACGGTCGAAACTTACCCTGGCCCTTTGATGTACCAGTCTGCTGGCAATTTACCACCCGCATTCCCGTCGAATTTGTTACTCTCGGTGCGGAAATGTGCGATCTCAGGAGAAAGCCCACTAATGGTTGTTGTTAGGTGACTCGGACTAGCAGAGAGAGGCACATACGTCTGAGTGTCATATGTGGCTAGGCAGGTCTTGATGAGCTCTACACCAGTAAGCCAATCTCGTCTGCCATGAGCAGAAAGCTCGCGTGGCAGTGGAGGCACCGACACGTGCTCAACCACTGCTTCGGCTGTCGTTGCACCGAGCATGAGTGAACCGCCCAAGAAACATACCAAGTGGTCCTGCTTCGCAAGCAATTTCCAGCCGCTGTGTCCAGAAAAATGATATGCGTCAAACGTAGACCCTACATAGCATAAACTGGTGACAGACGTTTTACCATCACGGGTAGAGACAGGTACTAGCTCAGCTATGTTGAGCAAATTACCTGGAACACTTCGTTGGACAAGGTACGTATGGATACCCGTCATTGCTTTTTGATACATCTATGGAGCATGAAAAGGCGTTGTCATGTGCATTTGGATGCTTACCTCACGATAGACGTCTTCTGTTTGATTCTAAGGATAGGTAGGTCAGAAACATCGCAGCCAAACTAGGTTTCATCCTACAGTCTGCAGATACTGTTTTCTGTAAATAATTAATCAGTATACTGGTCTCGCATAAATAGGGAATGCAAACATTAAATATTCGTAGTAGGAATCCCCATGGGAACCGAGGCGTATGGGAGACACCCCGTAATTACCGGTCTTTGGACTTTCAAAACGTCGGTCAACGAGAGCTGCCTATACGCCCACGAAGTTATATGTACCTAACAAATATAGGCACAAGGCCGTGCGGTAACGTTGCAGCCTTCAGGACGGCCATTACCTGATATACAATCATGGGCAAGCAATCTGACCACGACGCATACAACATACCTTTTCGGCTTTTTCCCAATAATTGTTGTCCCCAGTCAGGAATGCAAGGTAACGAAACTCGAGCTGTAGGGTAGCCACCTCTGATGTACTTACATAGCCAGAATCGGCCACGTCTTGTACCCCTTCCTGAAGATGGAGGTTGACCATGGGAAGTGGCAAACCAGTGGGTGTATCAAAGACAGGAAGGATTCTGTCGCCGAGCTCCTGAGCTTTCTCGAGGAAAACAGGCTCTCCCATGGACAGATGATATGCGGACAGTAAACCGCCCATAGCACGAATCGTTGTCTGGTACGGTCACTGGTCTGAATTCCCCACTGACTCGCCACTGATCTGCATGCTTACCTCGAATGTGTTGTAATTTGCATTTTGATCGAAGGACAATTTCTCTTGTATCCAGGTCTTGGCATGTTGGTATTCGTCATCGAGCCCCATTATGAGCATAGTATCGATTGCGTCGATTACTGTATAACCAATGCTACCAGTGTCACTAAGATTTGTACCCTTTTTCGAAATCGGATGGTACTCGTCGTCGCCCATGGCATCTCGTTCTAGTACGGTTGCCAAATCAGTGTGAAGGCAAGGATGATATGCATACATACCGTATGCCGTCCATGCGTGCTATGCGTTGGTGTAAGACATACGGTCTACGTGGGAGCCTGAAAATGTCGACATACCTTAAACGCCTCCACGACAGCACCTCGCCTTTCCTCGTCCGCAGTGAAGGTCGGTACAGCGTCGGTTTGGACGCCCTGTAGGTGTGTTTGGCGCGAATACTGTCGCAAGCTTGGGAAGATGTCGGGCAGCTAGCAAGGCTTGGGGCATCAAACGCTTGTCGGTGGTTCGCTGAGAAAACACTTGCCCGATATACCAGGCAGGCTAATATTATGAATGCAAAGCCATACATTATCCATGTCAAAAATGACGTAGTATTGTCGACTTGAGTTTCATGGGGAGGAGTGGGGTCTGGGGCGGGCACCGAACCATTTTTCTTTCTTTGCCGTAGGTTTCTCCCTGCCATCCCGGGAGATGGATGGTGGTCAGCGAGAAGAGCAGTGTGTGAGTTGTAACCACGACGCAGGCACACACGCCGTCTCACGAAGAACACCAGAACAGGAATGCCTCCTACGTAACTTGCAACCCGTAAAAAAAGGTTTCATACTGTCCTTCTCCTGCTTAAACACCATCTAGCGTTGAATGCAGGCAACGGACACGATCCAGAGTGCCTACACCGGATTTGGCATGGTTGGGGCCCCGCATTTACCCTGACGTCGCTGAATTGTGCTCTCCTGAGTCACTGGGTGGCTCTAAACCGAGTATCTTGCAAGTCACCAGGGTAATCCACTTGTCTTTATTAGCGCTGATTGTGTGCTCATTTACATCATCTTGCAGTAGATAACTCGGGTGCAGACACTGCTTGCTCCTCTCACTCCATTCGCAATGGCCATCGAGCTGACCCCTCTCCCACTCCCTGCCTCTGCAGACCCATCCAAGTTCGTCGACTTTGGCCGGGAGGTGAAAGGCGTCGACCCCGGCAACCTCACCCCAGAACAGTTCGCCGAGGTTTACGACGCCCTCTACAAGGTCCGTCTTACTGCTACCTCCTCTAATAGTAAAGTCATTCACATGAGATGCGTTCAACCAGCACAGCGCTCTCCTTTTCCGGAATGTGTCTCTCACCCCAGAGCAGCAGTATGCCTTGACCAAGGTAACGGGACTTGCACTACGTCTCTATTAGTCCGGTTACCGACCCCCATATCCCTAGGCATTTGACCCAGAATCAGAGGCTTATGGACACGGAAATAACAAGACCCAGTCGACCAAGAAATCTATTCTCCACCCCGACCTCAAGACCATCCCCCGTGTTCCCCAGGTCCAGCTCATCGGGAACGGCATGGTCTACAACCACGAGGGTCTCGCGTCCGCCGCGCTCAAGCACCCATCTCACACCACCTTCCACAAGACTCGCATATCCGAGGAAGACGAAGAGGAGGGATACACCCGTTTCTACCGCTGGCACATCGACGCCGCGCTCTACGAATACAACCCGCCTCGCGTGACCACGCTGTACAGCGTCACCGTCCCAGAAGGCCCAATGCAGACCGTCAGGTATGACGACGACACCGGCGACGAGCTCCCTGTCCCACTCGGCACCACCGCTTTCGTCTCCGGCAAGACAATGTTTGACATCATGCCGCCGGAGTACAAGAGCCTCGCAGTGCGCACCAAAGTAAGGTATGCGCCACATCCGTACGTGTGGATGGCTCCGGCCCGTGCGATGCCAACTGGCCTGGGTATCGAAACGGAGGGGCTCGAGCTCCCTTTGGCAGACCTACCCCAATGGGACGAGTCCAAGATCAAGACCCTGCCCATGGTAAGCCCACACTAGTCACCGTTCCGATGTACCGCGGTTCCTCATTCCCAGAATCCGTAGGTGTGGAAGAACCCGGTCACCGGAGAGTTACACTTCCAGGTGCATCCCTGTGGTGTCCAGGAACTTATCATAGCTCCCTTGCCCAAGGGTGCCAAACGGGAAGGTGCTTTGTACCCGGACGGTGCCCATCTCAAGGATCTCGGCGAGGTTCGCTCTCTTCTCTACAAGTTCCAGCGCCCCGCTATTGCGCCACAAGTGGGTTCTTGTTTCATTGTTCATTCCCGCACCTCCTATTCTGGCTTGTCCGTAAACGCTGACGTAATGTATCCCCCTTAGCTGATCTACCCCCACGACTGGAAAGAGCGGGATCTCGTTCTCTTCCATAACCGCGGCGTCCTTCACACCGTGGTCGGGGCTTTCAAGCCGGACCAAGTTCGCGCTTTCCACCAGTGCAATTTGGCGGCGTCGGACGTCCCGGCTGGGCCCACCGAAGAAGACGTCCACAAATGGGCGTAGGCCATGGATTTGACAAGTCCTGTCTGATTTGGAATTGATGGGAGATGTGCACTGGACAATGATAGGTATGGTGTACCTGTGCTGGTCGTGATTAGCAATGGAAAGCTTTTTTTTTACCGTGTCCAAAATAAGGTCTCTCGAGGAAATCAAGAGGCGAGTGCCAAGAAGTCTGAGTGATTCAAAGCGCAGTCAGTTTTGAAGTGTGATACTGGGATGGAATCTATTCATTTTTTTTATTACATACGTATCCAAGTTGTCATCCAAAACAGGGTGTATTACAACATCCAGGTATCGCAGAACGTATTCAAGGGAAGACAGCGCGGGCATCCAACCAGGGCCGCAGCCTGTAATTAGCATGTGGGAGACTTATATATATACGTTGGAATAGCTCTGAACGATGGGACAGAAAGAATAGAAAGGATCACCTGCAGTTGGCCTAGGGAACTAAAGAAAAAAAAGAAAAAAAACTATATCACAGAAAGTGGGATAAAAAATTGACAAAGCCAAGTACTTCCATAGGTAGACGAGGCGTCAGACAGCGAGTGGGCGTGGAGAGGTCGAATTCTTGAGAAAAAGAAGGCGAGTTTATTGAAGACGATCAACATGTTCAACACGGACCAGCTGATTGGAAAACAAAAACCGATTAGCCACCGTCATATTACGCAGACACAGCGGAAGGCAGTGGTGAAGGGACAGAGGATGACACTACTGGGGTCCGATCCGTAGCTTCTTCGGTAACAGCGCGAGATGTACTCGCATCGGGGCACGGACTGGATGCCGATTCCGACTTTATCGACGACGGGCCCTCATTCAGAACCCGCTCACTGTGCCCACGACCATTGCTCGTCTCGCCGCCGACACCATCGCCGTTTCGTAATTCAGAATGCTCTCTGCCTGGATATACCGGCCCGCGGAAGTTGTCTTTAGGAAGATCCCGAGCAAAGCTGTACAAGGCGCGGACGTGACTGCCGCGCGCTTCCCCATCGGTGTCTTCAGTTTCCGGATCGCCATCGCTCTCGTCAATGGCTGTGCGAAGCGAAGACACAGCGATATTGGTGTTGTTCATGAACCCGGCTGCGGCGGGGCTATGATAGGGTGGGGCCAAGGACCGCAAGGGTGGGAGCGAATAGGTACGTGGTAAAGGCACGGGAAGACTGCGCTCCGATGCACGAACGGCTGCCAAGCGGGCAGCAGGGATGGGTGGTGTGGATGCAGCAGACTTGGTCTTGCGCAGCGGTCGAGTGGCGCGACGTGTCGAGTTGCCCGACTTTGTGTTGCTACGTTGGGGGGTATCGGGAGCCGAAGAACTGTCGGCGGGCGCCGACTGATCAGCAGTGGCAGCACCATTGGAATCTACAGATGTCTGGGAAGAATTATCGGCTTTATGGACGCGCAAATGTTGGAGGAGGTTGTCGTTGCGGTTGAAGCGCTTATCGCAGGACGGGTGAGGGCACTTGAAGGCTAATCACAACAAGGTTAAAGTTTCCTGGAATAGTTTATGGAGGGTTCACGACTTACGTTTTTCGTGGGTGTGGATGGATCTAATGTGCCTCTTCAAGTGCTCGCCACGACTGAAACACTTGCCGCAATCCTCCACCTTGCAGATGTAGACCCTGCTCTTCTTACTATCCGAATCTACTTCTGCGGCTGTGTCATCAGCGGTTGGCACGCGACGGCCACGACTCTTCTTTGTTAGGTTGGGGACAGGGACAGGGGGAGCGGTACGTATCCGCGGCCCACGACGCTCCGAGGTGAATGTGCTCGACGTTGCGTCGAGGAAAGTGTATTCCCCTGAAACAGGAGAAGCGCGAGCGGTTGGAATTGTTCGTAACTGTGCAGTTTGTTGTTCGGCTTCGTCGAGCATGGTGGCTGATGAAGAAGCAGAGAGGACCAGGGTAGGTTCCATCTTGAGGACCTTGACTGGCATATATGGCGGGTCCTGTTCGCCATCCATGTCGGTATCGTCGTCTACGGCCCTCGCATCGAAGGTGCGTTTAAGAGAGGCGGAGGCGGGCTGGTCTCCCTCTTGGTCGTCGTCATCATCGTAGTCGTCATCTTTGCTGAATTTTCCCCAGCGCATCGTCGGACGACCGGTAGTCTGTGATCGTGTTATTCTCCGCGCGCTTGCAGTAGAGTCGGGAGTTGTGGAGAGGTGTTCAGCCTGGAGAGGAGAGAGGGGCGTGACCCGAGGTTCGGCGTTTGCCTGGTGAGCAGGGGCATGGCAAGAAATCGAAAAATGAAACAGACCGTTTTCTTCGGAGTACCCATCTCAACGAGGGTGAAATCCTCTTCGAGAATGTCGTGCGAGATTCCGTTGGTGTTTTTTGGTTGTTCTTGAGGTGCTTCCATGGTTTTTAACGAACCTGATGGAAGAATCAGAACAAGGGTATTTGCGCGGGCAGAAAGGGAAGCACCTCGAGGAGAGGTAGAGCAATGAAGGTGCTACAACGAACGAAGCGAGTACCGACGATAAAGAGGAGACTTATTTCGTGCGAATAGGGAGTATTAGGTGCAAGCTGGAGGAGATGAGTTGATTGTCGGAGCCCCTGTCCAGTCAAAGAGACCAACGAAAAAAAACAAGATCAACAAAACCACGTGTCGGGGGTCCACCGTGGACCACTTTCACACTCCGACAGCTCGGCAGGACCTGTGCCGACTCTCTGTCGCGGACGCCATCCTCGTCGTGAGCTGTACAAGAGCAAGCCAACGAGGGAAAGAAGAGAAAACTTCACCAAGGTTGCTCACGGCATCAACGTGAGGGCGGGATGCACGAGGCTCCCTACAACTTCAATGGGCCGCCATCGTCAAGAGCGCAATAATGAATCACAGTATGTTGCTGGCCGTGGTGAGCTATAAACGTCTTCGCCAGAACAGTGCCATCCTCTCACGCAGAAAACAACTCTCGGGTGGCAAGCAGTGTAGTGAACCCAACCTGTTGGACTCATCTCAGGCCCTCCGTATGGGTATACTACAACAGCGTGATTGAAACCCGTTGCGGCAATTTTGACCCTGTACACCCCCCAAGACCTCTCCGTGATCAAACTTTCCATGGCCCAATGGCGATAAGAACCGCTTCCAGTGACTCCGTGTAGGCGAACGGTCTCCCAATGCCTTCCTATCGACTGATACCAGTTTCCTTGCAGTCAGGCCACCCTCTGGTCCCTGGAAGAAAATGAACGGTTCTAGCCGTGCCCACCTTGAGCAGACCCTCGGTATTTTCCCGCGAGATCCTGCCTGGTCGATAACCGATATCAAGTGGACAATGCACATCCAAATTGGTGATTCTCCACGGCCGTTGTGCTTGGTGTTTTTGGGCAGGTCGAACGAAACATGCACGACCAGCGCGTTCGCTGAGCTTTGTAGCGAAATGTCTACCCTTCAAATCTGGGCATTTGACCGCACTTGGATCGCGATACAGTGAAATTCGCGGCGTCCTCGCTAGGGCACAAACGACTGGCCTATGGTTTATTGAAGTTCTGGGCTGACCTATCAATCAAGATTTTTTTGTTCGACTAGCTAGGGTTGGGATCCTCACCCTTGGATCAGTCACAACGCGCGGCGTACCCGTGCCACCCACATGCCTTCCAATGCTGCGCCTTTTCTTGACGTTGCAGGTAGCGCAGCTATCCGACCACCACAGGATGGATCCGTTCATGCCAGCCAACATTCGACGGAGTTCCGCTAGTAGCGTCTTGGGACTCGTCCCGATCTGTATATGATTCGGACGAGTTCAGGTTCACAATTCATGGTGCACAGGTTGTGGGGCTTGCGCGGGCTAGGTCTACCCTTGTTTGATGAGTTCTGATTCAAAGCAATAATTCCGTGGAAGATCAAGTTTAGAGGTGACTCGGGCAAGGGAAGCGCTAGATACACTAGTACGTACGGTTTAATTGATTCATTCACGGTGTATACATCGGGGTGATTCCTGGTGTGTCACTTACGTCCTGTGGCTCGCTGCCGGATTAATGGGTCCAGTTGGTACTACGAGCTGATTGCGTGCTGCTTCTGATTGATTGGCGCCCTCATCCGGATGATAAAAAGCAGCTGAGGCACGGACTGTGGAAGGTGCGTTATGAACGTCGAATAGATTTCATGATCGGTAGGTAGGATGAGTGCAGGGCCCTCTTGAGTCGATAATGAAACTCATTCTTGCCGCATCGATGTGCGGCACCAAGAGACAATAGAAGGGGCTCATTTAGATGAGTTCCCATAAAGGATTTCCCCGTGTAGTAATCATGATAATGGGACAGACTGATCGGGGTAAGTGGGGTGCCATCGAGGGAATGGGACGAAAGAAGGTTGGAGTGGCGGCCGTCGAAACTCACCTGCGTCCAGAGAGGTGGGAAGGTTAGAATCCGGCTAGAATTTACGTCGCTGTCATGCGCTGCCATGCACAGGGAGGATGGGCTCCTCGTAAGACGGCAATGCGATGGAATGCAGCGAGGATGTAAAAAGTCAGGTTGACGTGTGGAGTGGTCGCTGCGGACGGAGAGAACAAATGGGTAGTAGTATGGACATCATAATGGAGGCTGGCCAGTGAGAAGCGAGATTTGCAGGGACATCGCCCGCCGCGAGTGCAAGCGACGAGTGCTGATAGCGTTCAGGCGTTGAGATCAGCCATTGAGCGATCGGAGATGAAAGTGTACAGAGGTAAACCTTAGACAGGCGATCTCAGATGCCCCAGCCATTTAAAGAGCCGTCGTCGGGAGCCTCGTGCAAGGACACCGACGCTGCTGCTGCTGCTGCTGCTCAGAGTTGTGTGTGGCAGTCCTGCAAAACCCGAATCATATCCAGAGCACCAGCCGCAGAGGAGCACCCTTAAGGAAAGGCGACACCGAATCCTGGCGCGTGCTAGTACCAACAAGCATACACAGGTCACAGAATATTCGAGCCTCAAATCCTGGCCTTACATTAACTACTAACTCGTCTCGACTCATCCTTGCCCTCCCCGCAGGTCCTCTCGTTGGCAGTGCCATTCTTGTTGGCCATCCCCCTCCTTTCCTGGCGGGTTCTGTCTCCTTGTCCGCGCACTCGCTATCGCCGCCGTCCACCGCCGTCTTCCCCCCCGCCGACGCTAGTGATCATAGTAATCGACTCCTCCGACTCCCGAGTTCAGCTATATTCCCCCCTGATTTTTTTCACGACCGTTCACGATCTTGAACACGACCCCAACCAAACGTTGATTCGGCCTTGCACATTGTTTGCCCCGTCCTCGCCATCGTCTTGTCGTTTCACCCCAAATTACAATTACAGCCACAGCCACTCGATCACATCCACTTGTACCTGAACAGGCGACCACCCTAGTACGCCTTTCATCTGTTTCTCATCTTGTATGGCCGTAAATTTCCAACATTTTATCAATTGCATATTTTGGTAGACCGCTCCCGGCCAAACACCATCGCCCGCTCCATCCAATATTCTCTGATAGCACCGATTCGACTGGTCGGGTGTGCTTGTATCCTCATAAAAATGCAAATGACGCATTCCAATTCTTACTCTGCATCTCTCCCCTCCACGTCCCGTCCACTTCAGAATTCACGTCATCGTCTTAGCCTCTCGCATCGGTCTCTGGGCACCGCCAGAATGTCTGGCTCGCCCTACACCGCCCCCACGCAGCTTCGCTCAAATTCAACTCCAGGATCAGACTCGGGTCGAATTTTTTCCACAGCTCACTCCCTCAGTCCTTATAGTACACATTCTCAGCCTTCGCAGCCAAGCTTGGGCTGCAGCCCTTACCCGTCCGAAGTTTCCTCCACCTCTGCCGAGTCCCCATTGTCCGCATCCTCTGTAAACGAAAGTCCATTTCCAGAGCCTCTCATCGATACCATGGACTACGACCCCCCGCCTCACATCGTTGGCGGCAACGAGGACTGGTCTTACCACCTGCCGTCTGATGATATCGCTGCCAGCTACTCCTTAAACGGACCATGTTCATATTCCCTTTCGAGCTACGAGGCTGACAGCGCAGATTTGTACAAACAACCCGTTTCCAGTTTGCTACCCATGAACGTATCCCTCGCCATGAAATATTGGTGGTCCCCATCGGCCAAACGATTTCAACCGCTATTTCCACAGGCACACCAGGTTCACCAGCAGGATATCAATTATTCTAACCCGCTGGGTTCCGTCCCGTCCCAGCAATCCGGCACCATGCGCACATCCGCCACCGTGCAGTCGTTCGCACCAGACTTCGAGAACCAGGATCCTTATCCACCGCTCGCTTCATCGCCTTCGCAGGCCAATATGCATGCGCCACAACCACCCACAGCTGCACTCGTTGACTACTTGTCGACTCACCAGCAGATCAGCGTCAAACAAGAGTCCGATTCGGCTTTTTCCGCCTTGTATGAACGAGCAGGAAATGCAGTCAGTTCAAGTAATAGCATGGCAGTGCTTGGCGCTCCTTATGAATCAGGTTCGCACAATTTCTGCCCTGGTGTCTTTACGAGCAACGTAAATTGTCTACATAGGCCCTACAGCATCCCCCCCTACTGACCCGACTGCGCTCCCACCAGCACAGTATACGCAGAGCCCTGTCACGCAGAGCGCGATGGCGGCGATGCCTATGCTGTCCGCTCCGGTTCCCCGCCATTCGATATATTATGGAACCTCTCTTGTCAGTAGCTGCGAACGCACGTGTCAGGAACAGGAACAGCAGGAACAAGAAAGGCTGGCGCTCAGAGTGCAGACCCATGACTTGCGGGAGCAGCGAACGGTCAGACCTACCGAAGTCTCGCCGGTGTCCGTCTTTGCGGGGCTCCCAAACGCGGAGAATGATACCGATGGCGAACCAGACGTACAGCCGTTCAATCTCCACGAGGGTGAGTTCACTGGTGGACGTAGCACGGGACAGCTTCACGGCGGGAGGGCCGAGGGGGTTCTTGGTTACGCTGAGCACCTAGGCAGTGCAACAACGCCGAGCAACGGGGTGCTTACGGATGATGAAGACGCAGAAGCAATGGAGAATTACTCAACCCATGACGGCTTCGACGAATATGAGGTGGATCCAATGGAAGAGCTAGACGATGACGATGGAGACGGCGAGTTTCTGCCACAGCGGCGTAACACATCGAAAGGCACGCGCTTACGTTCTCGGTCCGTAGCCGGCAGGAATTCGGTGCGATACCAACCATATGGTGTCAACGGTGCGGCGAAGCGTACATCTGCGTCTGACCTAACACCGGGAATCTCTGCTGGACAAGCTGCAAAGCTAAGGAAAAACGCTCGAACGCTTCCCATTCCTGTCCCCGTGCCAAATCTCACCAAGAAGTCGAGGGGTCGCAGGGTACCCACCGTCCAGACCATCACTACCAGCTCACGAGGTCAACGAGACGCAGCGTTGAGCGCTCGCATCTATCTTTGTGACGTTAGTGGATGTGGGAAATGTTTCGCGAGAGGGGAGCATCTCAAGCGCCACATCAGAAGCATCCATACGCACGAGAAGCGTACGTTGTCGTAGCGTCGATTTCGAGGAGTGTACTTACCGGTCCTACAGCGCACAGGTGCCCTTATCCAGGCTGCGGCAAGGAGTTCAGTCGGCACGATAACCTCGGCCAGCATATGAAGGTGCACAAGGACTATCCAAAGATTCTGGAGCGTATGAATGCTGCTGAGGTGTGAAACGGTGTGTTTCATCGTAGATCACAATCGAAGCAAATGTGAGTTAACCATGTGGTACTTCAAGGAGATTCTCAGCTCATGGCCACCCTGTCGGCAGTCGGACTTTCAAGGACAACCACAGATGCTAATTAGTTGCTCATGGGCATCCATCTTCGCCATTCAACATGCAACTCGTTTCGTCATTATCTACAGCCCTGGACGGTTTTCTTCCTTTGGTTTTCCAACTACGCACTCCCCACTTGATCCCCAGCGTTCTCCGACGTCGAGCTTCTCTTTCATGATTATGCCGACACTGCACGTGTTGGTCGCCCGCCCACATGACACCTCGTTCACTTGTTCATGCCCACAGGTTCCTGGAACCCCTCGGTCCTGATTGCATGTTTGCCTTGCCTTATTCCACATCTTCGGATCCAGCCCATTTCCATGATTCCGCTTCCACGGTTTTTTCTCACTCGACAATTATTCCCACTGCGTCTGGTGGACACCGGCCTTTTGGTGAATGCCCAGTAGCATACGAGCTTTATACGTCCTTCACGACTTTTGCCGTGTATTATCTTATCACCGTTCGGACGAGGACGGTAGGGTTTCTGTATCATTATTCCGCATTTTTCTTTTCCCAGCACTCACGGACGGATCCTTTTCCCTCCCCTCTCAATGCCATATTGTACCACAGGGTTGGTATGTAGCTATACGTTATACATGTAAACTATGTCAGGTCTAGGGGTACATACTGGTTTTCCGTTTTATTGTTCTCGCATTTTCTGGTCCGTGCTAGAATATTCGAGCTGTGCACTATGTAGAATGTGTCATAGGCATGTGATTGAGGCTGGCTTGGAGTCCATACGAATCCAATGCGAGCCTCGCGGCTACCGTGCCATGCTCCGATGAAAAAAAAAAAGTCTCGCCCACGCCATCACAACCGATCATTCGAATGCGTGATTTTCACATTGTAGGTTAGGTCCGCAAGTTCCGTGGCTTGTCTCACCGAGCGAGAGGTGACTCCAGCTGCTTGACTTGTACGGCAGAACCTGACCGAAAATAATTATGATTACATGATAACTATAGTGGAGAGAAAATACAGCTGTGGATCGTCGTCGGAGAAAGTGAGGATCCCGTTGAGCGGCTAAAATGACGGCCACATACCGGAGTACGACAAGAATGACCACTTTGCGCGGTAAAGGGGAATTCAAACGAGATGGCCGAAGGGATCGCGACAGTGACAGTTAAAATCTAGAATGACAGCAGGTCGAAACAAGAAGGTAGACCAAATCGGGCGGTAAATGGGAAAAGCGGGACAATTATGTATCGTCGGTCATTATAGCGAAGAATTCCTGCTCGTTAATTTCCCCGTCCTGGTCGAGGTCGAACTCATCTATCATAGCTTGCCTAGGAAGTGAAGGGTGGGCGGTAAGTAAATGTGGGAAGGGAGAGGGCAATTTTTTTTTTAGAAAATCCAGCGGTGAGTAAATTAGGGCGCTGCAATGGAAGACGAGATGGCACAGCAACACGGACAGAAACAGGGCATTGGGCTCAGGTGCTGCGCCTGGCAGGGTCTTTATGCCCCCAAAATAGTGATACGATTACTTACAATTCATCGTCTTCCAAACGGTCACCAATTTCCTTCGCCACTCTTCTAAGATTCCGTAGACTGATCTTTCCTGTGTTATCGTCATCGAACAGCTGAAAGGCGCGACGGATCTCATCCATCGGATCTCGCGCGAGTATCCGTTCGCTCACTGGAATGCCAAGTCAGCAAGGTCCCCCCCGATTTGACCAAATTGGACATAAGGAATCTGTGGATACACAACCAAGTCATATTGGCTTGTGTGACTCGATGCGATGTGCCATCCGCACTGTCGGTCCAGGTCCAGGCAGGTGGCTGGCACAGAGAAGGGTTCTGCGCTACAGGAATAGCGAGTAATGAAATCAGATGACTCAACTGATTTTGGCAAAATCCTCAAAATCTATGAGACCGTGCCCGCTTTTGTCGTGGTCTCTGAGAATCTTCAGTACCTCTGCCTTCTTCATGTCGAAACCCAGTGCCCGCATCGCGACTTTGAGCTCATGGTAGTCGAGCGATCCATCTTTATCGGTGTCGAAGAGCTCAAAGGCCTCTTTTATTTCCTGTTTTTGTTCGTCTGTAAGTTCTGGACGCGTATGAGTGCGTCGCTTTGCTTTTTGTGCAGAGGTCGAGTACATCGTGAACGTGTTGATGGACACTGGGTTTCGGTGGTGAGTGAAGAAAGCACGAGGTCACATGACAAACCATAACGCGTGTTTGACCCCGGAGACCGCTGATAAGGGATCGATATAAGGTGAGGTGGACTTGTGTTTTTCGGTTTCTTCCTCGCCCCCACCACCCACTCGTCCACTCAACCATGTATGCCTGCTATCGTTCTTTACCCCGTGTTCGCGCATACAATCAGTCCATCCAACCTTCCTTCAGCCGATACTGTTATCGAGGCTACACATCTTCGCAGGGCCTCAAGCGACATTGGCTGAACAGCCCAGTCCATCATTATTGTGAGCAGTGCGACCGCCATTTTGGCGATCGCACTGCTCACATCGAGCATAATCGCAAGAATCACCACTACTGCGAAATGTGTGATTCTCTTTTCGGTTCAGATAACAAGCTTCATAGGCACCATCTCCAATCGCACGCCGATCGATACTGCGTCGAATGCAGGCGCTCGTTTTCGTCTGCGAACAACCTGGATTCCGCAAGTGCTTCGACTTTCTTTCTCGATTTCCACCTGATCTTCGGTTTACTAGCACTTGGGCTCCAAGACCCACCAGGCAAAAGAGGTCGAATGCTTGTTATGCGACAAGTCTTTCGTCACCGATTCTGCCCTTGTACTTCATCTTGAACGTGGATGCCATCCTGGAGTCAATCGCGCGGTGGTGAACCGCTGTGTGCAGGAGATTGATCTCAAGCTCGTCACTGATAAGGGTGGGGTCCCTCAGCAAGGTAAGATGCATTGTGTCCCTTTCCTTGCCAACTCTTCAAATGTCAGTGTGACCTTGAGAGGAGCCCTACTTACCTATGTATAGTTTATTCCTGCCTGGGAGTCTCGTGTCAAGCCGAGCTCAAGACATTTAGTGCATTGCTCCAGCATATCGAGAGCAACAAGTGTGATATCTCAAAGGTCAACAAAGCTCGAGTCCAAAATGTGCTGAAAGAGCTGTTCATGCAATTGTAGAATGCATATCAAGCATTCAGAAGGGTGAGTGAAATGTGCTTGGGTTACCTGTACTAACCTAATTCTGTTATTCACAGATTGTTCCTGGTGTCCCTATCTACTATCTAGCAAATCTGAAACCTTCATTGAATATTTCTCATTCCTTCCAACAGCTGTGGACTTCTACCTGGAGAATCCCCCCTTCCAGGCTCTTTGTCTCTCAGAGCCCTGATCAAACCAGCTAAGGGCTCTGGAAACACTGAGCTTGTTGAAGCTGGGCTCCAAGATTATGCTGGGACAGTTTGACATATCTTCCAGCAGAGCCTTGGAACCTCTTCTTGATCTCCTGCTCCATGTACTAGTCCACAGCTGGTTGTCTGTATGTTTTTTCTTTCCTTGCTATCACTGTACTTGTAGTATTGTTTGTGCCCTTGTTAAATTGAGTATCTTTGTTTGCTGTGATACCTCTCTGTAGTGACAGACAAGGGTTTGGGGGCCTGTGATGGGTCATGTGGGTTGCAATCTTGGAACCTGCGAACCCGTCAATGATCCTCACGCACATGCGACGCAGTACTGCTGTTCAGTGATTGGGGTGTCTTACATAAGTAACCACCCAGGCCATCGACGACGGACACGACTGAGCGGGGTGGCCATAGAATCATCCCAGCGCTGAAGGTCAGTCCTCTGGTTTTCCAGCGATACTTCTTTTATGTAATTAGTTTTTACAGTTTGATGAGACGGACACCAACAATGAGTTATACATATTCTTCGGTCGCTGAGGGATCAAGTCCGTCCCGAAGAATCACAACTCTCGGTGCAAGCAGGAAGCAACCAGGTGTCCGGGATCTATCCGGTTTCCCAGAACGGTTGACTTGAGTTACTTCTTCCGACGAACTCAGATTCCGTTTGAAAGTGGAGTTTGCGTTGAAGAAGCCCAATACCGAGGCCGTTAGGTCTGTCAAATCCATATGTGTCTTTCCCTGATTGAATTCGACTGACGTCCTTTCAATCGTATAAAATTCCCCATCTATGGTAGAGTTGGAGTAGGGTTGATCTTCAAGTTATGGTGGGTGAGCTTTATATTGGCATCATCTGGCGTCGTTTCGAGCTTTGAGCGTGTTACGGATCACACGTTTACTGGCAATCATGTCTGGTACTACACCTTATCAACGCCCATCACTACCACCAGCGCAGAGCGATGACAATAACCACCACGACCACTAACGCTAACCATAGCCATGATGATGACCCCACCATTAGTACCAACGCCACGCCAATGTGACGACGACGCCAACCATACAGCCACTACCCAGCCCTACGACAATGGGGACACGCCCGTTCATGTCCACCTACGAACCACCTCACTACCATGACCGACCACGACCACCGCCGTGACCCCCATGTCTAGGACGACGACGACCAACCACACTGACAACGGACCATCATCACCATCGACAGTCCGTAATCAACATGACGACGACCATTAACGGGCCGCCGCCACCACTACCATCACGAACGCAACAACCACAGCTTCTATCCACCCGCTGCAGCAACTTCGAGGCACCACAAACACGAGTCTGTTTACAGTAGCGCATCCGTTTCCTTCTCGTTCACGCTGGGTCTTCTGATCCGTTCGATTATATATCTCTATCTCTCACCCCCATTGAAGCAGTGGTCGTTGTGATGTCGATATTCATGTCCACACACCTGTCTCATCCGACAATGACGACACCTGGTGCAGCGGCCCACTGAGGCATATCGATGACGAGTCGCAACGCCACCAGCATACCAGACGACGCCAACAACGACGATAATGATTGCCCGCTACGTACGGCACATCGACAACGACAACGATGACCTGCGGGAGAACCCAGAACTGGCTGGGGAGAACGTAGTACTCAATAATGATACCATATGTGCATCTAGTAGTGATCACAATGTACATACCAACACATTTATGTTCCTGTGCACTTGTGTCCCGTCTGGAATGAAAAACCGCGGGTTGATCCGTTTCGATCACCACCTCTCTGTGATCCTTGCGAGCGCGATTTTGGGCCCACGGGTACCTTTAACCCGACGGGTCCGGGTTTTGGTGCGGGTACTCTAACCCCGACCCGTAAGTACTGGTAGTCACGTGAAACCAGCTGATGCCTTTGTCTCTCTTCGTTCACTGCAATGCCTTTCTGTGATCGTTGTGACCGCGATTTCGCGTCATGGGATGCCTACTGGCAGCACGTTCGCAACTCTACGAGGCACAACTTCTGTAATGACTGTGATAAAGACTTTGACTCCTGGCAGGGTCTCAAAGAGCATTGGGTGCAGAGTCCTCATCATTTCTATTGTCAACACTGCCGTTGTCACTTCGATGATGATGATGAACTCCTCGACCACTACCGAGACGAGCATTCCTATTGCGAAGATTGCAACAAGGTGTTCAAGGATGAGAGGGGACTCTATGAACACAATAGACAGCGCCATCATTACTGAATCATGCAGGCGTGTCTTAATCCACGAACAATCTTGCCGCTGCAAGTCCTTTGTTTTGTTCCAAGATCCTCCCTAATTCTTGTTTAGTAGCACCTGAATTCTAGCCTATCCACGAACTCCCCTGTCTCTTCGGATGTGATCAATGGTTCGTATCTAAATCCGCCATGATACTGCATCTGTAACTAGCTCACAGATTCTTGTCCAATTGTTTGCATGTAGTGTCGGTATGAATATAGAACACACTCTTTCGTCTGATTACATGTACGATGGTCGTATCGGGTTCTCGCACTCAGTCTACTACCATCCATTCATCGTTGTAACCCGAAATGTTTTATGGTTCGTATTGCTTCTGGTGTCCAAAACAACTATCACTTCCGGTGGTTTGTGCTTTCCTACTTTTATGCCAGAAGGTGGCTGCAACACAACGGATGGGTCAATATTTAGGCCAGTGCTAAGCATAGTGGAAAACTTGAAGTTTAAACTTGAAGTATAATCTGGGAAGAAATGTGTGACAAAACTTCAAATTGTGTACCAGATTATATGTGAAATTAAATTTCAATTATTGTTTTCACATTTAGTCCAACA